>Ga0308160_10000366_pt1 | contig 92661 bp, 74 predicted proteins | sample PhyFR1_FD_201036 | JGI IMG/M metagenome (GOLD analysis project Ga0308160, IMG submission 201036) | Phyllosphere microbial communities from UC Gill Tract Community Farm, Albany, California, United States - DLSLF.R1 | ecosystem: Host-associated > Plants > Phyllosphere > Unclassified | place: USA...
TTTTTCCCTGTTCGTCATCGTGCTGGGCGCGCTGACCTACTTCACACGCAACTGGTCCTGATATGGCTAAGAAAATTTCGCTCCCCGCTACTTTATCGACGATCGGCCGGATGGGCGTCACCCTGGCGTTCGCCGCCGGCGCGGTGTACGCAGGCTGGCAGCTGTGGCGCCATTACGAAGTCGAGCCCTGGACCCGCGACGGCCGCGTGAAGGCCTATGTGGTGCAGGTGGCGCCGGACGTCACCGGCCAGGTCACCAAGGTCTACGTGCACGACAACCAGCACGTACCCGCCGGCGCCCCGCTGTTCGAGATCGACCGGGCTCGTTTCGAACTTGCCCTTCGCCAGAGCGAAGCGCAAGTGGTGGCGGCGCAGGCCGCGCTGGCCCAGGCGCAGCGCGAGAGCAAGCGTAACACCCAGCTCGACGACCTGGTTTCGCAGGAGACCCGCGAGCAGGGCCAGACCCGCACCGACCAGGCGCGCGCCGCGCTGGCCCAGGCCGAAGTCAACCGCGATACGGCGAAGCTGAACCTGGCGCGCACCCACGTGGTGTCGGCGGTGGACGGCATCGTCACCAACCTCGACCTGCGCGAAGGCGCCTACGCGACCGCCGCGCATCCGGTGATGGCAGTGGTCGACAGCGGCTCCTTCTACGTCGAAGGCTATTTCGAAGAGACCAAGCTACCCGGCATCCAAGTCGGCGACAAGGTCGAAGTCACGCTGATGGGCACGCGCCAGCCGCTGGCCGGCCACGTCGAAAGCTTCGCCGAAGGCATCGCCGACCGCGACCGCTCGACGTCGCCCAACATGCTGCCGAACGTGAACCCGACCTTCAACTGGGTCCGCCTGGCGCAGCGCATCCCGGTGCGCATCGCCCTCGACCCGCTGCCGTCCAGCGTACGCCTGGTGGCCGGCCAGACCGCCACCGTCAAGGTGCTGCCGGTCGTGGCCCAGCCCGCGGTGAAAGCCGCACCTGCGGCGCCGGCCGCACCCGCGGCCAAGGCAGTCGCCGCCGCACCCAACACGAACCAACGATCATGAAGCTTGCATACCGAACCCTGACGCTGACGGTGCTGGCCAGTGCGCTGGCCGCTTGCACCACCGTCGGTCCCGACTACCACGTGCCGAAAGAGGCCGTCGTCAAGCGCGACGCTGCGAATGCTCCCTTCATGGGCGCGGCCGAGCAGTCCTACAAATCCGAACCCCTGCCCGCCGACTGGTGGCATCTGTACCAGGACCCGGTGCTCGACAAACTCATCGCGAAGGCCTTCGGCGCCAACGCCGACCTGCGCGTGGCCGCCGCCAACCTGGAGCGCGCGCATGCGGTGCTGGAAGAAGTCGAAGAGAAGAAGCGCCCCGAAGTCGAGATGAGCGCGGCGCCGATGTACGGCCGCATCGCCGGCGCCTCGATCGGCCTGCCCGAGCAGCTGCCGCGCACCGGCATCTACGACGGCGACATCAAGGTGGCCTACCAGCTCGACATGTTCGGCCGCATCCGCCGCGCCATCGAGGCGGCCGAGGCCGACCGTGAAGCCGCCCAGGCAGCCAGCGACCTGGCCCATGTGATGGTCGCCGCCGACACGACTCGCGCCTACGCGGAAGCCTGCTCGGCCGGCTACCAGCTGAAGGTGGCGCAGCAGTCGGTAGACCTTCAGCAGAAGTTCGTCAAGCTGACCGCCGAGCGCGTGCAGCGCGGCCGCGGCATCGCCATCGACAACAGCCGCGCCCAGGCCCAGTTCGACCAGCTGCGCGCCAACCTGCCGTCGCTGATCGCGCGCCAGCGCACCGCGCTCTACAAGCTGGCGGTGCTGACCGGCGAAGTGCCGAGCGCCTTCCCGGCGGAGGTGGCCAAGTGCACCACGCCGCCGCGCGTTGCCAGCGCGATCCCGGTCGGCGACGGCGCCGCCCTGCTGCGCCGCCGTCCGGACGTGCGCCAGGCCGAGCGCCAGCTGGCCGGCGCCACCGCCCGCATCGGCGTCGCCACCGCCGAGCTGTACCCGAACATCACACTCGGCGCTTCCTTCGGCGGCGTCGGTTTCATGGACCAGTTCGGGGAAGCGAACACCTGGAAGTTCGCACTCGGCCCGCTGATCTCCTGGAACCTGCCGGCGACCAGCTCGGCGCGCGTGCACATCGCCCAGGCCAAGGCCGGCACCGAAGGCGCGCTGGCGCGTTTCGATTCGGTGGTGCTGAATGCGCTGCGCGAGACGGAATCCGCGCTGACCGTGTATGCGCGTGAGCTCGACCGCAACGCGATGCTGCGCGCGGCGCGCGACCAGAGCGCACTGGCGGCCCGCCAGACCGGCAAACTGTACCAGTTCGGCCGCACCGACTTCCTGGCGGCGCTGGACGCCGACCGCACGCTGGCGAGCGCCGAGAGCCTGCTGGCGGCGTCGGATGCGCAGCTGGCGGCGGATCAGGTGCAGTTGTTTTTAGCGCTGGGTGGGGGTTGGGAGAATTCCCGGGCCAAGCACCACTAAACCGTCATTCCGGGCATTGCCCGAAATGACTCCCCGCGCAGGCGGGAACCCAAGTTTGCGTGAACAGCTGAAGCAAACACCGACAGTCTACAACGAACTTGGGTCCCCGCCTGCGCGGGGACGACGTGTGAGGTGCGGGAACGTCAGAGGAGCTTATCCAGCGTAATTGGCAAATCCCGCACCCGCTTGCCGGTCGCGTGATACACCGCATTCGCAATCGCCGCCCCCACGCCGGTGATGCCGATCTCGCCGATCCCCTTCGCCCCCAGCGGGTTCACATGCGGATCATCCTCGTCGACGATCTGCACATCGATCCCCTGGATGTCGGCATTGACCGGCACGTGGTACTCCGCCAGGTTGCCGTTCACCGCGCGGCCGTTGCGCTTGTCGATGACCGTTTCCTCGAACAGCGCCAGGCCGATGCCCCAGACGATGCCGCCCATCAGCTGGCTGTAGCCCGTCTTCTCATTCATCAGCTTGCCGACCCCGTAGACGCCGACCACGCGCGGCACGCGGATCTCGCCCAAGTCTTCGTCGACGGTCACTTCGACGAACACGGCGCCGAAGGCGTGCATCGAGTACTTCTTCTTTTCATCGCCCGGTTCGGCCTTGGCCTTCACCTCGACCGGCGCGCCATGGCGGGCGACGATCGCCGCCATGGCTTCGCGGCGCGAGGGTTCGTCCAGCCGATACAGCTCGCCGTTCTCGAAACCGATCTGGTCTGCCGTCACGCCGAACAAGGGCGACGCCTGGTCCGCAAGCGCGATGCCGATCAGTTTCAAACGCAGCGCATGGCCGGCCGCCTGCACCGCCGGGCCGACACTGGCCACCGTGGTCGAGCCGCCCGACACCGGCGATTCCGGCATCTGTGAATTCCCGAGCTCGAAACGCACCTGCTCGACCGGCAGGCAGATCGCATCCGCCGCGATCTGCGTCATCACGGTGTAGGTGCCGGTGCCGAGGTCCTGGGTGGCGGAGCGGAACAACGCCGTGCCGTCCGGGCGCAGGGTGGCCGAGCATTCGCCTGCCGAGCGGTTGGTCGGGTAGGTGGCGGTGGCCATGCCCCAGCCGACCAGCTTGTTCCCCTGCTTCATGGAGCGCGGCTGCGGGTTGCGGTCTTTCCAGCCGAAGCGTTCGGCGCCGATCTCGTAGCACTGGCGCAGCGATTTGCTCGACCACGGCAGGTCCTTGCCCGGGTCATTCTCCGTATAGTTTTTCAGGCGCAGCGCCAGCGGATCCATGTTCAGTTCGACCGCCAGCTCGTCGATCGCCGATTCGAGCGCGAAGGAGCCGGTCGCTTCGCCGGGCGCGCGCATGAAGGTCGGCGTACCGAGGTTCATCTTCGCCAGCCGGTGCGTGGTCTGCTGGTTCGGGCTCTCGTACATCATGCGCGAGATGATGCCGCAGGGTTCGATCCAGTCCTCGATCATCGAGGTATAGGCGATGGTGTCGTGGCTGGACGCCAGGATGCTGCCATCCTCCATCGCGCCGAACCGGTAGCGCTGCTCGGTGTTGGGCCGCTGGCCGACCGGGCCGAACATCTGGTTGCGGTCCAGCGACAGCTTGACCGGACGGCCCAGCATCTTCGCCGCCATTGCCGTCAGCGGGCCATGCGACCAGATCGATCCCTTCGAGCCGAAGCCGCCGCCGGTGTAGGGGCAGAGCGCCGTCACGTTCTCGGGCGGGATGCCGAAGATGCTGGCGACGATGCGCTGCACGCCCTTCATGTACTGGGTCGATTCGTGGATGGTCAGCTTGTCGCCGTCCCATTCGGCGATCGTGCTGTGGGTCTCGAGCGGATTGTGGTGCTCGATCGGCGTGGTGTAGGTTTCGTCGATGCGCACGCTGGACGCCAGCAGGCCGTCGGCCAGATCGCCGCGCCTGGTGTCCGTGTCTTCGGTCAGCACCTTCTCGGGCGGATGCAGATCCTGCTTGGCCTGCTCGAAGTCAAGCACCGCATCCTTGCGCTCGTACTCGATGCGCAGGCGGGCCGCGGCTTCGCGCGCGTGCTCGTAGGTGTCCGCGACCACCACCGCGATCGGCTGGTTGTTGTAGTAGACGTCGTCTTCCTGCAGCAGCGTGAGCCGGCGGCCGATCGGCGGCTGCAGCTTGCCGTCCTTGGTCTCCTTCGGCAGGCGCATGGCGTTCTGCGGGGTCATCACCAGCAGCAGGCCGGGCACCTCCTTCGCCGCGCTGTCGTCGATGCGCAGCACGCGGCCGCTCGGGATGGTGCTGGTGACCAGGACCGCCTGCGCCAGGTTCTCGACCTGGTGCTCGGCCGTGTAGTGGGCCGCGCCGCTGACCTTGGCCCAGGCGTCGGTACGGTTGATGGGTGCGCCGATGCCGTTCATGGCTGACCTCCGTTTTTACGGATGACCGTCTGCAGCGCCCGCACGACCGCGCGCCGCGCCAGGTCGACCTTGAAGGCATTGCCCGGATACGGCTGGGCGCCGTTGACCGCCGCCGCGCCCGCGCGCGCCAGCAGTTCCTCGCTCAAGGCCTGGCCTCGCAGCACGTTTTCAGCCTCCGTTGCGCGCCATGGCTTGTGGGCCACGCCGCCCAGCGCGATGCGGACGTCGCGCACATTGCCGCCGCTTTGGCTCGAGTCTATATCCAGTGCCACCGCCACCGATACGAGCGCGAACGCATAGCTGGCGCGGTCGCGCACTTTCAGATAATGCGACTCGCGCGCGAAGGACATCGGCGGCAGCTCGACCGCCGTGATCAGCTCGCCGGGCCGGATCACGGTATCGATTTCCGGATGGTCTTCCGGCAGCCGGTGGAAGTCGACCAGCGGCACCTGGCGCTCGCCGTCCGGGCCTTGCAGGTGCACGACCGCATCGAGTGCGGCCAGCGCCACCGCCATGTCCGACGGGTGCGTCGCGATGCAGTGCTCGCTGGCGCCGAGGATGGCGTGGATGCGCTGGTGGCCGTCGAGGGCATCGCAGCCCGAGCCCGGCTCGCGCTTGTTACAGTGCGTGAAAGCGGGATCGGTGAAGTAATAGCAGCGGGTGCGCTGCAGCAGGTTGCCGCCGACGGTCGCCATGTTGCGCAGCTGGGTCGTGGCGCCGTTCAGCAAGGCCTCGGACAGCGCGCGGTAGCGCTGGCGCACCAGCGGATGGGTGCCGACCGCCGTATTGGTCGCCATCGCGCCGATGCGCAGGCCGCCGTTCGGCAGTTCCTCGATGCCGGCCAGGGACAGGCGGCTGACGTCGACCAGGCGCACCGGCTTTTCGATGCCGCTCTTGTACAGGTCCAGCAGATTGGTGCCGCCGCCGATGAATTTCGCGCCGGGCTCGCTGGCCAGGGCGATCGCATGGTTCACGTCGCGGGCGCGTTCGTAGAAGATCGATTGCATGCAGGGTTCCTTGTTCTTGTCGTTCAGGCCTGGCGCAGCACGACGCTGTGGATCGCCTTGACGATGTTCGGATAGGCGCCGCAGCGGCACAGGTTGCCGCTCATGCGCTCGCGGATCTCATCCTCGCTGAGGGATGCCGGCTCGAGCTGCTCGCCCTCGGTGACGGCGCTGGCCTGGCGCTGCTTGATCTCGTCGAGCAGCGCGACCGCCGAACACACCTGGCCCGGCGTGCAGTAGCCGCATTGGAAGCCGTCGCAGTCCATGAAGGCCTGCTGCATCGGGTGTGGCTGGTCCTGCTGGCCAAGGCCCTCCACGGTGGTGATCTCGCGGCCGTCATGCATCACGGCCAGGGTCAGGCAGGAATTGATGCGCTGGCCGTCCACCAGCACGGTGCAGGCGCCGCACTGGCCGCGGTCGCAGCCCTTCTTGGTGCCGGTCAGGTGCAGGGTTTCGCGCAGGGCATCGAGCAGGGTGACGCGCGGCTCGATATCGAGTTGGTGCTCGGCGCCGTTGATGCGCAGCGTGAGAGGCTGCGGCGGCGCATAGGGTGAAGAGGCGGCATGCGCGCCCTGCTCCATCACCCGCTGTTCGTCTTGTGGCATGGTTTCGCTCGCTTTCCATCGTTACTCATTTTCGTCAATGAATGATGGCTGAAATCCCAAAACCACGGAGCGCGCGAGATATTATTCCGACAAGAAATCAATCACTTAGGAAATTTTTGACACGGGAGACAGCGGGCGCCGTTGCGGCCCCGCTTTGAAGAGTCTTATACTCCGGAAATGACCACGCGCTCCCCTTTGCTCCTGCTCCCGCTGCTGCTGGCCGGCTGCGTCAACGAAACCGCCAGCTATGCGATCGACGGCAGCGATCACGCTCTCACCGTGATCGTGACGCAGGATTATTTCTGGAGCAAACAGGCCGGCCTGCGCCTGATCGCCTCCCGGCTGCCGGATTGCCAGCGCCAGTTCGATCTCGGCAAGACCCCGATGGCCGACCTGAACGTCGAGCTGTTCTCGACCGGCGACAACAGTTTCCTGCTGCGCGCCGGCGACGAGATGTGGCAGGTCGACACCCAGACCTGCACCAAGCTGCCCGAGCCCTCCGAGAACGTGCAGGCCCAGCCGATCGGCGTGTTCCACCTCGACGGTGCGAAGAAGCTGGTGTTCGAGCGTGCGGAAGGCGCGGTCGCTACGCAGTAATTCAGGACAGGATCAGGGCCTTAGCCAGCCGCGCGCGATCGGCACTGCCAGCACCCGGCGGTACAGGGCGCCCAGCGAGATCGTCAGCACCCCGCACAGGCTGTCCAGCAGACGCGCACGGAACAGCATCGTCACCCCCAGCGCCACGGTCAGCGCGCCCAGCATGTCCATCGGCCAATGCACGCCCAAGAAGACGCGCGCCCACGCGACCACGAAGGCCAGCGGCAGCATCGAGCGGCCGAAGCGTTGCGCCGCCGGCACGTGTGAAGTCGCCAGGACCAGCGCCACGACGAACATGATGGTGCCGTGGTCGCTCGGGAAGGAGCTGTCCGGCGCATGGTGCATGAAGCTGTGGCCGACACCGGCAACGAAGGGACGCGCGTGGTACCACAACAGGCCGATCACGGCATTGATGCCCAGCGCCACGCCGGTCGCCGCCAGCGCTTTCACGGCCGCTTCGCGCTCCGCGCCGGCGCCGCGCATCCACAGCCCGAGCAGGCCGAGCGGCACCAGCAGGATCAGCCATTCGGCGCAGAACAGGGCCAGTTCCAGGCGCCAGCCATGCAGGCCGGCGTCGGAATTGACCATGGCAAACCATAGCAGATTGATGTTCTCGAGCATGATGAGCTGACAAGCCTGTGACAAAACTCGACTTTATCAGCTCAGCAGTGGGAACTTAAACACTGGTTATCAAACTAAGGCCGGCTTAAGCTTCAACCCATTTCGCTGTCCAGGTGCGCCATCTGCGCAGCGTTATAGCGTTCGCCCGCAGCCGCATTCGGCGGCACGATCGCTTCCAGGCGAGCCAGGTCTTCGGGTTTCAGCTGGACCTCGAGGGCGCCGAGCGCTTCCTGCAGGCGGTCGCGGCGGCGTGCGCCGACCAAAGGCACGATGTCCGCTCCCTGCGCCGCCACCCAGGCAATCGCCAGCTGGGCCACGGTGGCGCCTTTTTCCTGGGCCAGCGCACGCAGGCGCTCGACCAGGGCCAGGTTGGCGTCCAGGTTCTCGCCCTGGAAACGCGGGCTGGCCACACCGCGGAAATCCTTCTCGCCTTGCCGGTCCTTCGACCAGTGCCCGCTGATCAGGCCGCGCGACAGCACGCCATAGGCCGTGATGCCGATGCCGAGCTCGCGCGCGACCGGCAGGATCGCGGGGGGCGCCGAGCCTTCGATGCCGCGCGAAATCATCGAGTACTCGATCTGCAGATCGCTGATCGGATGCACGCTGCTGGCGCGGCGCAGGGTGTCGGCGCCGACTTCGGACAGGCCGATATAGCGCACATACCCGGCCTTGACCAGGTCGGCGATGGCGCCCACCGTGTCTTCGATCGGCACGGCCGGGTCCAGGCGCGCGGGACGGTAGATGTCGATGTAGTCGGTGCCCAGGCGCTTGAGGCTGTAGGCGACGAAGTTGCGCACCGCCTGCGGCCGGCAGTCGTAGCCGCTCCAGGACCCGTCCGGGCCGCGCAGGGCGCCGAACTTGACGCTGATCTGTACGCTTTCGCGCGGGCGGCTGCCCAGCGCTTCACGGATCAGCATCTCGTTGTGGCCCATGCCGTAGAAGTCGCCGGTGTCGAGCAGCAGGATGCCGGCGTCCAGGGCGGCGTGGATGGTGGCGATGCTTTCCCGGCGGTCGGCCGGTCCGTACAGGTCCGACATGCCCATGCAGCCGAGGCCGATGCGCGAGGTGCGCGGACCGGCGCGGCCCAGTTGTGTACTTTCCATATTGCCTTTCAGCGTTGTCCGGTCAGCTGGCGCAGCCGCGTGATCTCGACGCTGCGGCCGAGGCGGTCGAGAGCGCTCTCGAGCAGGGTGCGGTCGCCATCGCGCAGCATAGTCCATTGCGTGAAATACTCGTGCACGGTACGCCAGGGCGGGAATTCGGGCGGCATGCTGCGCCATGCGCTGCCGGTATAGAGGAAATACAGGACCGCGCAAAAAACATCGTACAGGTCGTGCTTGCGCGGTCTGGTCTTGCGGCGCGCTGCTTCCAGCATCTCACGGACGGAATCGAACTGCTCGCGTGTTACATCGCTCGGAAAAGTTGGCCTGTTCATGTCGTTCGCCTCAAAGTGAATTGGAGACGCGTGATCCGGAACGGTTCCCGACCCAGACATGATGACTTCGAGGTTCCGACCAAGGCGATCGGGTAGCGAGCTCCGTAAATACAGTGTAGCAGTGATTCCGAACACTGCCCGGTTTTTACACGCTCGACAAAAAGAAAAGGGCGGCACGCGGCCGCCCCGAGGCTTCAAGCCATGCGCGCTCAGTCGCGCGCCAGCGACAGGAACTCGGTACGCAGTCCGAGGTTCGGCTGCAGTTCGCCCAGCATGGCGGAGGTGATGGTTTCTTCGCCGGGCGTGCGGATGCCGCGGCTTTCCATGCACATGTGGCGGCACTTGATGACCACGCCGACTGCTTTCGGTTCCAGCACTTCCATCAGCGTATTGGCGATCTGCACCGTGAGGCGCTCCTGCACCTGCAGGCGCTTGGCGAACACGTCGACCAGGCGGGTCAGCTTCGACAGGCCGACGATTTTGCCATTTGGCAAATATCCAACGGTAGCCTTGCCGAAGAACGGCGCCAGGTGGTGTTCGCAATGGCTGTAGACCGGGATGCCGCGCACCACGATCAGTTCATTGTATTCCTCGGCGCCATCTTCGAAGGCCTTGAGGATCTCGACCGGGTCCTGCTCGTAGCCGGAAGTCCAGTGCTTCCAGGCCTTGGCGACGCGCGCCGGGGTCTCGTGCAGGCCGGGACGGTTGGGATCTTCGCCGAGGCTGGCCAGCAGGCGGCGCCAGTCGTTTTCGGTGAAGACTTCTTTGTCAGACATGGTTAACCCTAAAATTAAAGACTGCCGTGAGTATATAGAAAATGCCGATGATCCACAGGTTGCGGGCTATTTCTTTGAGCAAAATGGAGGCAGCCGTGGTATCGATGCGCTAGCGTGGTCGACGAACTTTTCAAGCGAGGAGAACGCCATGCTCGGCAGCACTGTTCTGGAAGTCGCCATCGGCCTGACCTTTTGCTACGGCACGGTGGCCCTGATCGTCACGACCCTGCAGGAGGCGCTGGCTTCCCTGTTCCGCCTGCGCGCCAACACCCTGCTCGCCGGGGTGAAGAGCATGCTCAACGACCCGCGCTTCGACGGCCTGGCGCGCGCCGTGTATGCCCATCCGCTGGTCAATCCACACACCGACGGCAATGCCGCGGACGAGCGCGCGCTGGCTTCGCGCCCATCCTACATCGAACCGGCGCATTTTGCGATTGCCCTGGTGGACAGCCTGTGGAAGGTGCCGGGCGACTTCGTGCAGCTGCGCAGCGCCATCGAGGCGATCCCCGATCCGCAGCTGCGGGCGGCAATGCTGAGCATGCTCAGCCGCGCGCAGAACCTGCAGCAGTTCCAGGACATGCTGGCCGGCTGGTTCGACAATGCGATGGCGCGCATGTCCGGCGCCTATAAACGCAGCCAGCTGCTGATCTCGCTGCTGCTGTCGCTGCTGCTGGCGATCATGTTCAATATCGACAGCATCCACCTGTTCCGCACCCTGTGGCAGCAACCGGCCCTGGCCGCTCACCTGAAGGACGTGCCGGGCGCGCTCGACCCGGCGGTGATCGACGCCCTGATGGCCCTGCCCATCGGCTGGAGCACCTTCCCGCCGGTACTGAACGCCGACTTCGCGCTGCAGGTGGCAGGCTGGCTGATCACCGCCACCACCGCGCTGTTCGGCGCGCCCTTCTGGTTCGACCTGATGCAGCGGGTGGTGCGCATGCGCGCCACCGGCACCAAGCCGGAAGAGGTGCCGCTGGCGGTGCGGATCGAGGGAAAAGTGGCGGCGACGCCGGTGCCTTTGCCCTGATTACCTTCCTGGCGGGCGGTGCGCGTCGACCAGGACGCTCGACACCGAGATGTGCGGCACGCGCTCGGGCCACTCGTCATCCGGGCCGAACCAGCGTGCTTCGAGGATTTCGGCAGGGTCGGTGCGGATCTCGCCGTCCAGGTAATCCGCCGTGAAGGCGATCATCAGCGAATGCGGGAAGGGCCAGGACTGGCTGCCGAAGTATTGCAGGTTGTGCACGCGCAGGCCGACTTCCTCGAACACTTCGCGGTGCACCGCTTCCTCGATCGATTCGCCGGCTTCCAGGAAACCGGCGAGCGGCACGAAGCGCTTTACGGCGCCCAGCGTATGCATCGCCAGCAGCACCGAATCCCCCTTGCGGATCAAGACCATCATCGCCGGCGAGATGCGCGGATAGGCCATGTGGCCGCAGTTCGTGCATTTGAAACAGCGTTCGCCCGCCATGCGCGCGGTGCCGCTGCCGCAGGCGCCGCAGAAGCGGTGGGTGCGCGCCCATTCCGCCACCTGGGCCGCGCGGCCGGCCACGCCCATCAGCGCTTCGTCGAATTCCCCGAACAGCGAGCGCAGGCCGCGCCAGGCATAGCCTGCCGGCACCCGCGCCTCGTCGTCGATCCAGCCGGCCTGGCAATAGCGTCCATCCAGCGAACCGACCGGCTGCAGCGCCTGCGGGTCGAGTGCCAGGCTGCTTAGCGCCGCGTGGTCGGGCAGGGCCAGATCGGCTTCGCGCAGCAGCAGGCGGTTGCCGTGGAAGATGAAGGACAGCGCGTCGACGGCTTGCTGCGGGTCTTGCGGGGGCGCCATCAAGGGCGTGAACGAGGCGGGTGTCTGGAGCATGGCGGTATCCGGTAACGAGTTCCTCGATGATACCGCGACACGCACAGCTTCGATGAGCGCACCCTGATATCCCTCGCCCGCCGGCGCAGAACTAATCGCAACTCAGCATGCTCCAAGCCTTCGCTGGACCGTTCATCCCACCGGAAGGAGGAGACCATGATGACCGATGCTCCCGTCGTGCTTGGCATAAACCGGACGCAGGATGCCAGCGTCTGCCTGATGCAGGGGTCGCGGCTCGTGTGGGCAATCCAGAAGGAACGCCTCAGCCGCCGCAAACACCACTGGGGCAAGCCTGGGGACCTGCGCGACTTCTATCTCCCGCACCTGCCCTGGCCCGAGCGCCCGATCGACGTGGTCGTCGAATGCTTCTCGTCCGACGAGGAAATCGCGCGCCTGCCGCTGTACGAGGAAGAACTGGTATCAAGCCTGCGCCTCGCCCCCGGCTGCCGGCGCGCCCGCATCTCGCACCACCTGGCGCATGTCCACAGCGTGTTCCCGCCCTCTCCCTTCCGCGAGGCCGCGGTGATGATCGTCGACGGCCAGGGCAGCCCCGTGTCCGAGCTGACGGAATACTGGGCCGGCGCCGCCTACGTGCCCGGCGACTGGCGCGAAGTCGCCTCCTTTTACCGCGCCGACCGCGAACGCGTGCTCTGCCTCGGCAAGCAGCTGTGGGACCGCGACGATGCGCACCTGGTCGGCCTGGGCATGTTCTACTTCCTGCTGACCCAGGCCATGTTCCCGGGCGAAGGCAACGAGGGCAAGGTGATGGGACTGGCCCCGCATGGCGATCCGCGCGCCCTGGGCCTGCCGCCGCTAACGGTCGAGGCCGGTCAAGTCGGCATCCCGGCAGCCTGGCGCGACCTGCTGCGCGAGCGCGAACGCTTCCAGTATGGCCAGCCCGGCGTCGCGTTCCAGGACTGCGCCAACCTGGCCGCGGCCGGCCAGCGCGCCTTCGAAGATGCGTTGCTGGAAGTGGCGCGCTGGCTGCACGTCCAGACCCGGCTCGACAACCTGTGCTTTGCCGGCGGCACCGCCCTCAACTGTTCGGCCAACGAACGCCTGCTGCGCGAAACACCGTTCCGCCAGATCTTCATCCCGCCGGCGCCGAGCGATGCCGGCACGGCCCTCGGCTGCGCGCTGTACGGTCTGACCGAACTGGCCGGCGAAAGCTGCGCCTACCGCTGGACCCACGACTACCTGGGGCCGGTGCCGGGACGGGAGCAGATCGAAGCGGCCCTGCTCGACCGCGACGACCTGCACGTCGAGCTGCTGCCCGACATGCACATGCTGCGCGGCCGCATGCTCGGCCTGCTGCGTTCGAACCGGGTGCTCGGCCTCTACCAGGGCGGCAGCGAATTCGGCCCGCGCGCGCTCGGCCACCGCAGCATCCTGGCCGATCCGCGCCAGGCCATGATGCGCGACTGGATCAACGCCCGCGTCAAGCAGCGCGAATGGTTCCGCCCACTGGCGCCGGTGGTGCTCGAGGAGCACGCCGCCGACTGGTTCGACCTGCCCGGCCCCTCGCCCTTCATGCAATTCGCCGCGCCGGTGCGGCCGCAGATGGCGGCGCGGGTACCGGCCATCACCCACGTCGACGGCACCGCACGCCTGCAGACAGTCAGCAGCGACGACGACCCGCTGCTGCGCCGCCTGCTGCAGGGCTTTGAAGCGGCCACTGGCGTGCCGGTGCTGCTGAACACCTCGTTCAACGGCAAGGACGAACCGATCGTCGAAACGCCGCAGGAAGCGCTGGCCTCGTTCCGGCGCATGCCCCTGCACGCGCTGGCCATGCCGCCCTTCCTCATCACCAAGCGCACCGAGCCGGAGCTGCCCGCATGATCCGTGGCTACCCGCGGGACGCCAGCGTACTGCCCGGCGCCACGCTCACCCTGCACGTGGCGACCGACAGCCCGCGCTTTCGCGTTGCCTTCTACCGCTGGGGTGACGGCCCGGTACTGGTCTGCCGTACCGGCTGGTTGCCCGGCCGCCAGGCCGAAGATGGTGCCGCGGACTGCGACTGGGACTGGCCGGCCTACGGCATCGAGATTCCGCCAGATTGGCCGTCCGCGGTCTACATCGCCGAGTTCGAGGAAGAAGGACGCAAGCGCGTGTTCGACCTGGCGCGCGACCATGGGGCGGCGCTGTTCGTGGTGCGGGCGCAGCGGGCGAAGGCTAGCGAACTACGGGACGGTTTGCTCTACAAGCTGCCGCTGGCCACCTACCACGCCTACAACGTCAGCGGCGGCGCCTGCTTCTACCACCAGCCGCCGCGCTCGGCCAATCCGCCTGGCGCGCGGGTCTCGTTGCGCCGGCCCGGCGGCGGCATCGGCGGACCGGTGTGGGGAGCGGCCGACCATTACGATGCCAGCTCGCCGCGCCAGTCTTTCGCGCACTGGGATGCGCGCTTCATCCGCTGGCTGCTGCGCAACGGCTATGCGCCGGATTTCTGCACCGATCTCGACATCCACGCCGATCCCGGCATCCTGCAGGGCTACCGCCTGCTGCTGTCGGTCGGACACGACGAATACTGGAGCGAGGCCACGCGCGACGCGGTCGAAGACTTCGTCGCCGACGGCGGCAACGTCGCCTTCTTCGCCGCCAACCTGTGCTGGTGGCGCATCCACCTGGTCGACGGCGGCGCAGCCATGGTCTGCCACCAGGGTGGGCCGCGCGGCGCCTTCGACCACTGGTGGCCGCCCAGCGGCGCGGCGCGTCCCGAAGACATGCTGTGCGGAGTCAGCTACCGCCATGGCGGCGGCTGGTGGGACGGACCGCGCGACAGCGCCGGCTTCATCGTCCAGCAACCCGAGCACTGGATCTTCGCCGGCACCGGCTTGCGGCGCGGCGACGCCTTCGGGCAACACAGCTGGCCGCCGCTGGTCGGCTACGAATGCGACGGCGCGCCGCTGGACGCCTTCGACGCCAGCTATGGCGCCGTGCTGTCGACCATGGCCGACGAGGGCGGCACGCCGTCGAGCTACCAATTGCTGGCGGCCGCGCCGCTCGGCCCGCACTGGCAGGAACTGCCGCCGCGCGAACGGCACGGGCCGGGCGAAGGCGTGCATGCAGCCACGCTCGGCATCTACCGGCGCAACGGCAGCGTGTTCTCGGCCGGTACCACCGACTGGACCCAGGTGCTCGGCTGCGGCCGCGACCGCCGGGTCGAGCGGATCACACGTAACGTACTCGACCGGCTGGGATCTCGGTAGGAGGCATTATTCATGCAACGCCGTCCACTACTACGACGCCTTGACCCGTCGTCGATCGTTGTTTTCCGCGCACTCCAGCTGGGCGACATGCTGTGCGCCGTGCCGGCCCTGCGCGCGCTGCGCTCGGCCGCACCGCGCGCCCACATCGCCCTGGTCGGCCTGCCCTGGGCGCAGCAGTTCGCCGACCGTTTCAGCGGCTACATCGACGAATTCATCCCCTTCCCCGGCCACCCGCTGCTGCCCGAGCAGCCGGTGCAGCACGAAGCCCTCGCGCGCTTCTACACGAGCCTGTGCGCGCGCGAGTTCGGGCTGGCGCTGCAGATGCACGGCAGCGGCGACGTCACCAACGACATCGTCAGCGGCTTCGGCGCCAGGGCGCTGGCCGGCTACTGCCGCGGCGAAGCGGTGATACGCGACCGCACCGTCCTGCTGCCCTATCCGGAGACGGGCGCCGAACCCGAACGGCTGCTGCGCCTGGTCGAGGAACTCGGCGCCCAGCCGGCCGGGCTGCATCTGGAATTTCCGCTCTCGCCCGAAGACGAGCAGGAACTCGACGCCAGCGGCCTGACGAAAGACCTGCACGATGCGGCCTATTTCTGCATCCACCCGGGCGCGCGCAAGCGCGACAAATGCTGGCCGCCGCGCCAGTTCGCCGAGGTCGGCGACCGGCTGGCCGCGGAGTTCGGCCTGACGCCGGTGCTCACCGGCTCGGCCAGCGAAGCCGACCTGACGGCCGAGGTAGCGGCCCACATGCACCACAAACCGGTCAACGCCGCTGCCCCGATTTCGATCGGCGCCATGGCAGTGCTGATGCGCAAGGCCAGGCTACTGCTGTGCAACGACACCGGCGTGTCCCACATCGCCGCCGGCCTGAAGCTCAAGAGCGTGGTGGTGTTCAGCAAGGCCGACATTGCCCGCTGGGCGCCGCTCGACCGCCACAGCCACCGCTGCATCTGGGATCCGGACGCGCAGCGCGCTGCGATGGTGCTGCAGCACGCGCGCGCCCTGCTGTCCGATACGGCGCCGAGCCGGCAGCGGAGCGTCGGCATGTGGCCCTACTGGTGAGGGCCGTTGACACAGCCCACATGGCGGCGTTGCATTCGGCTCGCCGTACTGGCGTAATGTCTTCGCCGATGCGCCTTGCCCTGCGGGCTGTCTCAACGGCCCTTTGGTGGCGCCTGCAGCAGCGATAAGGCCAGCTGGTCCACCTGCTCCAGGCTGACATCGGCCACAAAACTATCGTCATGCGGGCAGCGCGTGCCGACGTTGTCCTGTCCGCACACCGGGCAGCGCGTCCGCAGCGACAGCGCCGCGCGCAGGCCGGACTGGCGCAGCGGCATTCCTTCGACCAGGTTGGTCAGCCAGAAGATGCCGACGCTGGGCACACCCAGCGCCAGCGCCAGGTGCAGCGGGCCGGTGTCGTTCGACACCACCAGAGCCCGCCAGCGCAACGGCCGGCCTGCGCATCCGCCCGACCACGGCGTCGACCAGCGCCGCCTCGCCAGCGGAGCCGTTGACGGCCACCCGCATTCCCCTCTCCGCCAGCCAATCGCCGAGTTGCGCGAAGCGCTCCGCCGGCCAGCAGCGGCGTGGGTCGGTGGAGCCGGGCTGCAGCACGGCCAGGCGCTCGTCCGGCAGGGCCGGCAGGGCGCGCGCGGCCTCCTGGCGGTCGACATCCGTCACGGCCAGCTCCGGCCAGGGCAAAGGGCCGGGCTAGGCACCGACCAGGCCCGCGATCTCCAGCAGCGCCAGCCTGCGGTTGTTCGGTTCGCCATACGGCACCCAGCGCTCCAGCAGCGGCGCCTCGTCCGCACGGGCGCCGGCGCTCAGGCGCGCGCCAAGGCGCAGCAGGAAGGGATTCGAGTAGTGGCCGGCGCCGAACATCTGCAGCGCGATGTCGAAGCGCTCTTCGCGCATGGCCTCGACGAAGCGCTCGATCATGCCCAGGTCGCAAGCGGCGTCGACCGGTACGCCGACGCCCGGCACCGGCGGCAGCACTACGACCCGGTCCACCGGTCCGGGCCGGCCGCGCAGAAAGTCGGCATGCCAGGCCTTGCCCAGCAGGACGATCTCGGCGGCCGGATAACAGTGTTTTAACGCATGCAGGGCCGGCAGCGCGAACACGAAGTCGCCGACGGCGTTCGGTCGCAGCACGGCGATTTTGCGGACCTCACTCAATGGGGAGGACATAGGGCGCATCGATGGCGCGTGCCGTGACCATGGTCGGCAACTCCATGTGGTAGGCCCCCGATGGCAAGATGGCGCAGCCGCCGTAGCGGGCCATCACGCGCTGCTGGGCCAGCACGTCCTCGCCGCAATGCTGGGCCGGCAAGGCGGTCCAGAAATCGTAGCCGCCGGCCGCGCGCAGGCAGGCCGTGTCGAACAGCACGCAGCCGCCGACCCAGGCAACTTTATAAGTGCGCGTGGCGTCCGCTGCCGACCCGAGCCGCGACTGCACGTGGAACAGGTTGGCGGCGCTGTGCAAATGGTGGCGCGCCCAGGCCCGCCCGCCGGGACGCACGGTTTCCGGCGTCACCGGGCCGTCCCAGAACTCGATGCGTTCCTGCGCCGGCCTTTCCTGCCCCAGGTAGCTGAGGCCGTGCAGGGCGCTGCCGACGAAGCCGCAGCCTTCGGCCTCGATCACGGTGACCAGGCGCGCCACCAGGTCGGGTTCGAGGATGACGTCGTCGTCGAGGAAGAGGCAATAGTGGGCCTGGACCCGTTCCAGCAGGAAGGCGCGCTGCTGGGCCATGCCGCGCGTCGGCAGGTTGCGCCAGGTCTCGACCTGGCGTCCGGTCGCGCGCAGGTAGCGCAGCACCGCCTGCACTTCGCCATACGCGAAGGCGCCGGCGCCTTCGGACTGGTCGGAGATGACGATGCGCAGCGCCGGCCAGGTCTGGGCGCCGAGCGCCGCCAGCGTCACCGCCAGCGCCGCCGGCCGGTTGCGGGTCGGCACCAGGACATCGATGCATTCATGCGTACCTCCGCTCACGGCGCCGCCTCCCCCTTACCGATCCCATGCGCTATCCCGTGGGATGGCGCCTGCCCGTACAGATAGGGGTTCAGGCTGGGATCGTTGTACATCTTGAACTGGCGATAGATCTTGAAGAAGGCGCGTCCTTCCCGTGCGTCGTGCAGCAGGGTATCCAGGCAGGACATCAGGTCCTGGCGCTGGGCCGTCAGGCGCTCCAGCTTGCAGGCGCAGGCGTGCATGTGGTCGGCGCCGGCTTCGTGGCGCTGGGCCTGGGCGCGCATGTGATGGATCTTGAGCGCCAGGATCGACAGGCGGTCGATCATCGCGCCCGCGGTTTCGCTGGACAGGCGCGCGCCGGGCTGGTGCTTGACGCGGGCAAGTTCGCCCAGCAGGCGCTCGTCGAGGGCTTCGACGGCATCGTTGCGCTTCTGGTTGTAGCGGTCGATCAGGCGCTTGCTGGCGGCGATCTCGCTGGGCGGCACGTCGAGCCGGCGCGCGCGGTCTTCCTCGCGCCACAACAGGCCGTTGTAGCGGTGGTTGGCGGCGATCCAGGTCCAGGCGCCGGATTGCGGCTCGTCGAAGACCGGCCAGTCCGGATTGCGCAGGGCCTGGTCGTGGAAGGCCGCGACCGCCGCCGCGTCGATTTTGCTGTGCATGAACACTCCCCCGCCATGTGGTGACAGCGTTTGGAGTGCTCGGCCGTGCCGGAGTTCGGTGGCTTGCAGCCGGCCTTGTCGCGGCGCAAAAAAAGGGCGGCGCCTCACGGCAACCGCCCCCGACAAAGGAAAAACGTAAAACCGGATTACTTCAGCATGCGGGCGCGGCTGGCCACGTAGCCGATCAGCGCAGCCAGGCCGCCGACGTAGGCGATGGCGATCTGCATGCCGTAGCCCTGGGCGATGGCGCCGATCACCGGCGGGCCCATCAGGCTGCCGCTGTAGGCCATGCTGGCGACGCCGGCCAGTGCTGCCGGGCCCTGGCCGCCGGCGGCGCTGAACACGAACGGGAACACCAGCGACAGGCCGAGGCCGGCGATGGCGAAGCCGAACAGAGCGACATAGGCATTCGGCGACAGCACGGCGAAGAACAGGCCGGCGGCGCCCAGCATCGAACCGCTGGTGACCAGGGGACGCGCGCCGTAGCGTGCCTTCAGTTTGTCGCCGACCAGGCGCGACAGCAGCATCATGACCGAGAAGCAGGACAGGGCCAGCGGCGCCAGGCCGTCCGACGCGCCGAAGTGCTCTTTCAGGAACACGCCGCTCCAGTCGGCGATGCTGCCTTCGGCCATCGAACCGAGGAAGCCCAGGGAGCCCAGCACCAGCAGCTGGCCGCGCGGCAGCGTGAATTTCTTCTTCTCGACCACGGCGCCTTCGCCGGCCACGTCGGCGTCCAGCATGGTGTAGGCGTAGTACAGGACGAAGGCCAGCGGCGCGGCCAGCATCAGGAAGTGGGTGACCGGCACGATGTGCAGGCTGGCCATCAGGCTGCCCAGGGTCGCGCCCGCCAAGCCGCCGGCGCAGCCGAGGCCGTGCAGTTTCGACAGCTCCGACTTGCCGCTCGCCTTTTCACGAGCGGTCGCGGCGGAATTGATGGCGACGTCGAAGGTGCTGGCGGTGATGCCCAGGCTCAGCACGGCCATCATCAGCAGCGGCACGGTCGGCGCGGCGCCGATGGCGATCAGCACGCACAGCAGGGCCAGGCCCGAGAACAGCAGGGTCTTGCGCGCGCCCAGCGAAGCCATCATGCGCGAGGAGATCGGGTAGGACAGGACGGCGCCCAGGCCGCCCATCAGCAGCACCATCGACAGCTGCGAGTGCGACACGTGCACGCGCTCGGCCATCGCCGGGATGCGGCCGGCCCACGAGCCCATGATCACGCCGAACACGGTGAACAGGACGGGCAGTGCATATTGCTGAGCTTGCGCAAGCGACAGGGTGCGCGCAATGGCTCGGGCAGTGCTGGTGGTACGGGAACGGTTTTGCATTTGGTGGTGTTGTGTTCTTGGGTTCAAAGCAAAACGCCAACCATAAGTAGTTGGCGTCGGGAAACTGATGGAATCGAATTCTACGCGCTTCGCATCGACTTTGCTTTGCCGTCCGGAAAAAAATTTCTTTCAGTTTGTAAGCGTCCATCGAAGCGTTGCGCGATATAGACACAATGATTCGATTGATAAGGAAATTTTTTCGAAAAAACGAAAATTAGGGCTGATTTAACGTCGGATAGCGTGAAAAAGACGCGTGATACCAGCCATACGCAAATCTCATAACACGTCAAAATGCTGCTGAAACAGGCAGATTTGTGACCGGGAATCAAAGATTCTGCGGCCTGCCCAGCAGTAAAAGAAGAAATTGAACGAGACCGGACATCCGGTGTGCGGAACACCATGCCCGCACACCAGCTTTTGTAACTGAATGCAACGTAGAGAGAAGCGCCGGCGTCACGAATGTGGCGCCGGCGAAGGGAGAAATTAACGGCGGGCCGCGGCCTGGCGCAACAGATTGTCGACGCTGTCGAAATCGGCCGGCTTGGTAAGGTGAAAGTCGAAGCCGGCGTCGTTCGAGCGCTGCCGGTCCTGCTCGGCGCCCCAGCCGGTCAGGGCCACCAGCATGGCGTCTTCGAGACCGGCAATCCTGCGCATCGCCAGCGCGACGTCGAAGCCGCTCTGATCGGGCAGGCCGATGTCGAGGAACACCACATGCGGCAGGAATCTGCCGGCCTGGGCCAGCGCGCCGGCGCCGTCGTGGGCCAGCGCCACCTCATGGCCGCACATGTCGAGCAGCGCGCCCAGGGTCTCGGCGGCATCGAGGTTGTCGTCGACCACCAGTACGCGCAGCGCGTCCGGCGCCTGCGGTGCAGCTGCGCCGATCCCGCTCTCCTGCGCCGGGTCCGGCTGGACAGGCGTCTCCGGCTGCGCGTACGGCAGGCGCACGGTGAAGCGGCTGCCCTGCCCCGGGCCGGCGCTTTCTGCCGCCACCGCGCCGCCATGCAGCTCGACCAGGCGCTTGACCAGGTTCAGGCCGACGCCGAGGCCGCCCTGCCCCATGGCCTGGCCCTCGTGCACCTGGGTGTACATGTCGAAGATCCTCGGCAGCTTGCGGGCATCGATGCCGATGCCGTTGTCGCTCACGGCGATCACGGCTTCCTCCCGCTCGAGCCGGACCTCGACGGCGATGCGGCCGCCGCGCGGCGTGTACTTGGCCGCGTTGTTCAGCAGATTGCTCAGCACCTGGGCGATACGGTGGCGGTCGATGGACAGCGCGACCTCGGCATCCGGCAAATGCAGCGCCAGCTGGTGTTCGCCGGCGCGGACCAGCGGCATGCTCATCTCGACCGCGTCATGGACGACATTCGCCAGCACCACCTTCGAACGTTTCAGCTCGACCTTGCCTTCGGACAGGCGCGCCATGTCGAGCAGGTCGTCGACCAGGTGCACCATGTGGTCGACCTGGCGCTGCATCATGCCCTGCACCTTGCTTGCATTCTCGGCGGTGGGACGCACCCGCATCAGCTCCAGACCGGTGCGGATCGGGGCCAGCGGATTGCGCAGCTCATGCGCCAGCGTGAACAGGAACTCGCTCTGCATGCGGTTCTTCTCGGTCAGCTCCTGCTGCAGCGTGGTGCGGTCGTGCACGTCGACCACGGTGCCGACGAAGCCCTGGCATGTGCCGTCCTGGTCGAAGCGCGGCGTGCCGGAATCGATACACCAGCGGTAGGCGCCGTCCTGGCGGCGCAGGCGGTAGTCGATCGCGAACGGCGCATGCGCACGGCTCGCGCGGGCGAAGGTCTCAGCGGCATGAGGCAGATCGTCGGGGTGGATATTTTCCAGCCAGCCGAAGCCGAGATCCTGTTCCGGCGTACGCCCCGTGTAGTCGTACCACTGCTGGCTCAGGTAGGTGCAGCTACCGCTGTCGTCAAGGGTCCACAGCATGACGGGCGCGTGGTCGATCAGGGAACGGAAATACGATTCGCGCATGTCCATTTCCTGCTGGCGGCGCTGGCGCTCGCGCGCCTGCGCGACCTGGCGCTGGACCCGCGCCAGCAGCTCGTTGGCGGCGAAGGGCTTGACCAGGTAGTCGTCGGCGCCGGCCTGCAGGCCTTCGATCTTGGCTTCCTCGCCGGCGCGCGCCGACAGCAGGATCACTGCCAGGTGGCGCAGCGATTCGTTGGCGCGGATGCGGGCGATCAGGCCGAAGCCGTCCAGCTTCGGCATCATCACGTCGCTCAGCAGCAGGTCGGGCGGATCGCGCAGCAGCTGTTCGAACGCGGCCTCGCCGTCAGCGCACACGCTGACTTCGGCATGCGGCTCGAGCAGCGATTTCAGATAGGCGCGCATGTCGTTGTTGTCGTCGGCGATCAGGATGCGCGGCGGCTGGCCTGCCGGCTGCAGGCTGGCATCGGCGACCCGGCCTGGCGCGGACGAAGATGCCGCCTCCTCGTCCGGCAGCCAGCGCAGCGCTTCTTCGACGAAGGCCGCGCCCATGCGCTGGCCGTCGCCGTCCTGCAGTACCGTCTCCGGCGCCGCGATTCTGTCCTCGGGCAGGTGGGCCCGGCCGAAGGGGATGTCGACGTCGAAGCGGGTGCCCTCGCCCTGCACGCTATGCACGGCGATGCTGCCGCCGTGCAGGCGCACCAGCTCCTGGATCAGCGCCAGGCCGATGCCGGTGCCCTCGTAGGTGCGGCCGGGCGTGCCTTCGATGCGGTGGAAGCGCTCGAACACGCGCGGCAGTTCCTGCGCCGGGATGCCGCTGCCGGTATCAAGCACCGACAGGCGCACAGTATCGCCATGCCGCGCCAGGCGCAGCGTGACGCCGCCCTGCAGCGTGAACTTGAAAGCGTTCGACAGCAGGTTGAAGACGATCTTTTCCCACATGTCGCGGTCGACGTAGACCGGCTCGCCCAGGTCCTGCAGCTCGACCTGGTAGGCCAGGCCGCCCTTTTCCATGGCCGATTCGAACACGCTGGCCAGGTCGGCAGTCAGGCGCGCCAGGTCGAGCGGCACGTAGCTGGCCTGCACGCGGCCGGCTTCGATGCGCGAAAAATCGAGCAGCGAATTCACCAGTTTCAACAGGCGCAGCGCGTTGCGGTGGGTCAGGTCGATACGGCGGCGCTGCGTCGGCGCCAGGGGTGCGGCCTGGTCGGCCAGGGCATCGTCGAGCGGTCCCAGGATCAGGGTCAGCGGCGTGCGGAATTCGTGCGAGACATTCGAAAAGAAGGCGGTCTTGGCACGGTCGATCTGGGCCAGCTCCTCGGCGCGGCGCTGCTCCTTCTCATAGGCGACCACGTTGCCGACCGCGGTGTTCACGGCCGTGGCCAGGCGCTCGTAGAAATTCAGGTAGGCCGCATCGAGGGCGCGCGCGGCGCTCACGCCGGCCACCACGAAGCCGAACAGCTCCTGCTGGCCCGGCACCGTGATCGGCAGCACCAGCGCCGAATCCGGCGCCACCTCGTACGGACCGCAAGGCGTGCTGCCGAAGCGCGCCCGCAGGCCGTCGATGCGCTGCGCCTCGCGCGCCTGTGCGGTGCGTGCGAAAGGCCAGAGGCTATCGTCGAGTTCCGCCACCACCGGCGCCATATGCGCATGCGCGTCCAGGCCGGCGCCGCCGCGCAGCAGCAGGCGGTTGCTGCCGGCGTCCAACTGGTACACCGCGACGAAGGGCAGGTCGAGCGCGAACTGCTGGTATTGCGCGGCGATGTCGTGCGCGATGTCGCCGACCGTGCGGGCGTCGCCGATGGCCGCGCTGAGGTCGCGCAGGATCTGCGTGCGTCGCGCATTCAGCACCGTTTCCGTGGCTTCGGTGATCGGGTGGAAGATGCCGCCCACCTCGCCGGACTCGTCGCGGATCGGCGAGAACGAGAAGGTCATGAAGGCTTCTTCCAGGTAGCCATGGCGGTCCAGGAACATGCGCTGGTCGCGGATGTAGGCGCCTTCTCCCTTGTGCGCGCGGTCGAAGGCATCGCCGACCACCGGCAGTGCGCTGGCCCAGATTTCCTTGAACGCCCCGCCCATCGAACGCGGATGCAGGTCGCCGCAGATCGGGCGGTAGGCATCGTTGTAGATCTGGATGTCGTCCGGCCCCCAGGCCACCAGGATCGGGAAGGTCGAGGACAGGCACAGGCTGACCGAGGTGCGCAGGCTCTGCGGCCACTGCGCGATCGGACCGAGCGGGGTAGCCGACCAGTCCATGCTGCGGATCAGCGCCCCCATCTCGCCGCCACCGGCCAGCCAGCTCAGGTCGTCGTTTTTGACGGAATCATCGCTGGGCAGAGCCGGCTCGGAAAATGAAGACATGGGAAACCGACTTTAAATGATGAATGTAATGATATTGTACTTGAGCAAAGTCCATGGCCGTGTTGTATGCGTGCTGCGTTTTATCGTGCGAACCGGATGGGATGCCTCCAGCTAAGATGCCAAGGACCAGTCGGGCACAAAGGATGGGCATGCAAAAATTCTTATTTGCGACAGGAATCGAAAGCAGCTACCCGGTCATCGCCGGGCCGGACGGCAAGCCCATGCGCATCGACGAGATGGAAAAAACCGGCCATTACGCGCACTGGAAAGAGGACCTGGCCCTGGTGCGCACGCTCGGCATCGATGCCCTGCGCTACGGTCCGCCCTGGTACCGCGTGCACCTCGGTCCGGGACGCTACGACTGGACTTTCACCGATCAGGTTTTTGCCGAGATCCGGCGGCTCGGCATCCTGCCCATCGTCGACCTCTGCCATTTCGGCCTGCCTGACTGGCTCGGCAATTTCCAGAATCCCGAGTTTCCGCATCACTTTGCCGAGTACGCACGGGCTTTCGCCGAGCGCTTTCCCTGGGTCACGCTGTATACGCCGGTCAACGAGATGTACGTCACCGCCAAGCTTTCGGCCATCAAGGGCATGTGGAACGAGCGCCTGGCATCAGATAAAGCCTTCGTCACCGCCGTCAAGCACCTGGCGAAGGCGAATATCCTGGCCACCCGGGCCATCCTGCAGGTGCAGCCGGAAGCCCATTTCATCCAGAGCGAATCCTCGGAGTATTACCATCCATCGGGCCCGGACGCCATGGAGTGGGCCAGGCACCTGAACGAGCTGCGCTTCCTGGCCCTCGACTTCACCTATGGCTACGACGTCTGCGGCCGGACTTACGAGTTCCTGATGGACAATGGGATGACGCGCGCCGAGTATCACTTCTTCCTCGATAACAGTGTCCGCAAACACTGCATCATGGGCAACGATTACTACGCGGTGAACGAGCACACGGCGTACGCCGACGGCCGGGTCGATGTCTGCGAAATGTTCGGCTATTACGTCATCACCAAGCAGTACTACGAGCGCTATCGCCTGCCGGTGATGCACACCGAGACCAATAACCGCGACGAAGGCAGCCAGGAAAAGAACCCTCGTATTTGGCTGGAAAAGCAGTGGTCCAACCTGATGCGCCTGAAGGCCGACGGCGTGCCCATCCTCGGCTTTACCTGGTACAGCCTGATCGACCAGGTCGACTGGGACAGCTCGCTAACGAAGGATGCCGGCAAGGTCAACCGTCTGGGCCTGTGCGACCTGGAGCGCCGCATCCAGCCAGTCGGCGAAGCCTACCGCGACCTGATCCGCACCTGGCGCGGGCAGGTCGACGGCGGCTTCTTATGTCTGTAAGTAGGGTGGGCGCGGCCGGCGTAGGCACCCCGTGCCCACGTCGGCCGTCGCTTACGATTTCAGGAAATCCAGCATCAGCGCATTGAGCTGCTGGGCGTGGGTCGCGGCAAAACCGTGCGGCGCGCCCTGCACCACCTCCAGGCGGCTACCCTGGATCATCTCGTGCGAGCGCTTGCCCGACACTTCCAGCGGCACGATCCGGTCGGCATCGCCGTGCGCGATCAGGGTCGGAACGTCGAACTTTGCCAGGTCGGCGCGGAAGTCCGTGGTGCCGAAGGCAACGATGCACTGCTCGGTCGCGAGCTTTGATGCGGCCCAGGCTTGCCACTTGCTGAAACCGAGCAGGTCCTGCCCTTGCCCCGGCTGCAGGTTGTAGAAGTTCGGGAAGAAGCTTTCGAGGAAGGCGATGCGGTCTTTCCTCACACCCTCCAGCATGCCGTCGAACACGGATTTGTCCACGCCCTCGGGGTTGTCATCGGTCTTCAACAGGAAGGGCGGTACGGCGCCCAGCAGCATGGCTTTCGAAATGCGCTCGGTGCCGTAGCGGCCGATGTAGCGCGCCACCTCGCCGCCGCCCATCGAGAAGCCGGCGATCGCGGCGTCGCGCAGGTCGAGCTGGGTCATCAGATCGTTGAGGTCGGATGCGAAGCTGTCGTAGTCGTAGCCTGCGGTCGGCCGCCCGGACTGCCCGAAGCCGCGACGGTCGTAAGCGATGACGCGGTAACCGGCCTCGGCCAGCGCGGTGATCTGGGACTCCCACATGCGGTGGCTGAGCGGCCAGCCGTGGATCAGCACCACGGGCTTTCCTGCTCCCTGTTCGTAGTAGTACAGCTCGGTCGGATTGGCGCCGGAGGTCTGGATGCTGGGCATGACATTCCTTTCAGGTTCTGGACGGAAGCGGCAGTGTAAGTCTTTGCTCTTCGATGAATCGCACGCTTGCCGTGCTGGCTCAGTGGCCTTGCCCAAGTGCCTAGCCTTACGGAGATCGTTCCATGAAGCATTCCCATATCCTGAGCGCCCTGCTCCTGTCCTGCGCTGCCGCCTCGGCGCTTACGGAAGCGCCCTGCTGCACCGTCGGCGACGCCGGCCGCATGACGGCGGCGGCTCCATCATCTGCCCGGGGTCGAGCTACCGCTACACCTTCGGCTACGAGCTGCACTGCGCGCGCGAAGGACAGCCGATTTCCGGCCCCAACAACCTGGAAGTCAACTTCAACACCGGCGAGCACTTCCACCTGACCTCGCTCACCCGCGGCTTCTGCACCGGCCCCGACGCCTCCACGCCGAACGCGCCCTTCAACACCTTCTATGGCACCGGCGCGGGCGTGGATATCGCCGCCTTCACGATTCAGACGGCGGCCGGCAACCTCCTGCAGTGCAGTAACACGCTGGAGGGCGGCAACAACCAGGCGCACAGGGCGACCGGCAACAAGCCTTGACCTGCGGCGCGGCCGAAAACCCGGACCGTCTCCGTGTGGCGTCAGCGCACGGGCAGCGCGCTGTGGTAGCGGATCGAGCCCTGCGTATAGTTCAGGCCGCAGGTATCGTCGAAGTCCAATGCCAGCCGGTCCAGTTTGCCGGACGCATCGAGCGCAAACTCGAGGATCTTGACCGTGCCCGTATTGCCAACGCTGGCGCAGCCGAGCCATCCGGAACCGCTTACGCCGCCGCTGGGATTGTTGCCGTAAGGTAGAGTGAGCCCGGCCTGCCAGGTCTGCCCGCCGTTCAGTCCACCCAGGAAGCGTTGGGTCCCGATCAGCACGTCCAGCACGGTGTTCGACTGCCACACATTTGCATACGCCGAGGTCGTAGACGGATCGAAATTGGTAACAATCTTGTACGGTTCGTTCATCGCTCGGTAGGACAGCACGAGCGATTGCGTGAGGTCCGCCGCGACGGTGATCGCGAGCGTCCTGCGGTCGACATCGCCCGCGTGATTGGATGCGGCGAGCTCGACCACTGCCGTGCCATTCGCGATTGCCGCAGGCGAAACCTCGATGCGCCCTGCATTGGCATCGCTGAAGTTCAGCGCTGGCCCCGACAACTGACGCCAGTGGATCGATGCCGGCGCCCCGTTCGCGCTGGACCCATTCGCGTCCAGTATGAGGGTCGCTTTGCTGCCAAGCAGGAGAGGCGCACCACTGACCACCATGTTGGCGCTCACAGTCTGGAGCACGGTACCGGCAAAGGTCGGCCTGGGCAAGCTGTTGCCGGCGGTATCGACGATCTCGCCGGCAGCATTCATGGTCAGCTGAAGCTGGTAAGGGACGCCAGGCAGCAGCTGGGTCGATGGGGTCAGCGTCAACAAGCCGCCTTCGACACTGACCTTGGCAGGCACGGGCGTGAACATCTGGTTTGCCGGACCGTTTGGCTGGCTACCGGTCTGAATAAAGGTGGCACTGGTGATGGACGCCGGATTGAGCGGGCGCGAATACAGCCACTGCAGCGATCCGTTCGGGAGGAAGGCCGCCGGGTCGGGCTGGAGCAGCGTCCGGAAGCCGTTGGTCGTCGAATACCCGACTGTGTACTGGCCGGCGCTGGCCACTTGCGGGAGCCAGGGTGCGCCGGTCCACAACACGCCCAAGCCATCGAGCGACAGATTGTCGACGGCCGTACCGTTCACCAGCACGTCGGCGGCCGTGGACGCTGCGTTACGCACGCGCAGCGCCACCTTGCTGCCGTTCGCGCCGGTGACACTCAGTTCGCCGGCGTCCGGATAGGTGTCGAACCACGCGGCCCAGGGTGTGACGGTGGCCACGTCGAAGCTGCCGGTCAGCAGGTCGCTCGCGACGTGAAAGCGCATCGTCGTTGTCGCGCGTACCGTGTCCGCGCGCGTTTCGTGCAATGCGTCGAACACGGTGACGGTTTCGGTCGCCGACCGCGTTTTGTCGCTCAAGCGCAGAGCAAAGGGCTGGGTGTCCGAATACACGTGCAGCAGCTTCGAGAGCGGACTCACGCTGTAGTCGAAGCGTATCGCACCCTGCATCTCCTGGGTCGGGCTAGAACCCCTGACCGTCAAGCTGTTGAGGCTGACGACGCCCGCGCGCTGCTGCGAACCAGTGGGTGCCCCGAGGGTCACGCTCACGATGCCATCCATGGTGTCGTCGAGTTCCTTGAGATAGCACCCAACCAGGTTGACGGTGATCTGGTCGCCGGCGCTGGCGCGGTGATCGCCGTCGCGGTCGATCAGCCCGCCGCTGACAGTGCCGCCCCCGGGGCAGGCCTTGCTGAACGACTGCATGCTGCCGGCCTCGGCCTGCGCGGTCCAGTCGACGGCCAGTTGGCCCATCGTCACCGCCAGCGCACCGTAGCCGAAGGCCATCGTCGTTGCCAACGTGGCGTTGGACGATGTCAGCTGCAGCGGTGTGCTGGCCGATGGCGCCGGCTGCGGTTGAACCTGTTGCGGTATCGTACCGCCCGTGGCGGAATTTGCGCTTGGGCCGCCACCGCCACCCCCACACGCGGACAGAGCTGCGGACAGGCATACGACAACGCTGGAATAGGTGATTCTATGGAGAAGTGGATGCATGAACTTTTGACAGTACGGGCCAAAAAGCATGCATTGTAATCAAGACTTACCACTAGGAATTAAACGTAATCTCCGCATGTAGCCTTGCAACAACATTAACTTCTGAAATATTAGAAAAGAAAAAGCCCCGTTGAACGGGGCTCTTGTGAATTTTTGAACGGAATTTAGAACGGGATGTCGTCGTCCATGTCCGAGAAGTTCGGGGCCGGTTTCGGCTGCGGACGGGCGGCCGGTGCCGGCGGGGCCTGGCGCGGCGCCGGACGGCTCGGCGGGGCGTCGTAGCTGCCGCCACCGCCACCGTAGCTGTCGTCGCCACCGTAGCTGCCGCTGTCACCGCCCATACCCTGGCGGCCACCCAGCATCTGCATGTTCTCGGCGATGATATCGGTCGCATAGCGCTCGATGCCGTCCTTGTCGGTGTACTTGCGGGTCTGCAGGCGGCCTTCGACGTAAACCGACGAACCCTTCTTGAGGTACTGGCCGACGATCTCGGCAAGACGGCCGAAGAAGGAGATGCGGTGCCATTCCGTCAGCTCTTTCTGTTCGCCGCTGTTGCGGTCCTTCGATTTGTACGAGGTCGCCACGGCGATGTTGGCGATGGCGTCGCCGCTCGGCATGTAGCGGATTTCCGGATCGCGGCCGAGGTTGCCGACGATGATGACCTTGTTAACTGATGCCATGGTAAAGCTCCTAGGTAAGTCCCTGACTCTGCATGTTGTCTAAGTGCCAGGGTGGTTGGGTGTGCTGAACGACGATATTATGCCTTCTCTACCGCGCGCTATCAGAACTTTTTGCTGTTCCGTTCGATGCCTGATGTCGTCACCCAGCCGCCGCGCTGCGATGCGGCGGTTCGGTACGCTGGCGGCCTGGTCGGCTCCAGACGGATGGCTGACCGTTTCCTTCACCAGATAGGTAGGGCGCTGCTTGACCTCCATGTAAATCCGGCCGATGTACTCCCCGAGAATGCCGATGCCGATCATGAGCATGCCGCTGAAGCCGACGACCGCCGCGAGCAGGGTCACGTAGCCGGGCGTGACGACGCCGTAAATGATCGCCTTGAAGACGATCAGGATCAGGTAAGCCAGGCCGATGAGCAGGACGAGCCCGCCCAGGTAACTCCAAATCCTTAGAGGCAGGGTACTGAAGCTGGTGATCCCCTCGAGGGCAAAATTCCATGAGCGCCATTTGTTGAATGACGAGACGCCATTTACGCGATTCGCAACTTCGTATTCCACGAACACCGGATCGTATCCGACCCAGGCGAAAAGGCCTTTCATGAAACGGCGGCTTTCTCTCAACTGGCGCAGGGTATCGGCGACTTTCCGGTCGATCAGCCTGAAATCGCCTTCGTTGGCCGACAGCTTGACGTCCGAGATCCGGTTGTTGATGCGATAGAAGTAATTGGCAAGAAATTTATAGGCGTGGGAGTCGGTGTTGCGCGAAGCCCTGCGACCGACCACGACATCGTGGCCTTGTTCCCACAGCGCGATGAAATCGCTGAGCACCTCGGGAGGATGTTGCAAGTCCGCATCCATGAACACGACGGCATCGCTGCGTGCGTAGTCCAGTCCGGCGGTCAGCGCCGCCTCCTTGCCGAAGTTGCGTGTCAGGTTAATACCCTTGATCCAGTTTTCGGCCTTGCACAGCGCCCGGATATGGGCGAAGGTGTCGTCCGCGCTCCCGTCATTGACGAACACGAGTTCGAAAGCATAGTCGCCATGCCTGGACAGCAGAGGGCGGAACCTGTCGACGAAATGACGCAGATTGCGGCTTTCGTTGAAACACGGGACCACGACCGAGATGGTTTTTTTCATCGTCATTGCGCCTTACGAAGCCATCAGGCTCACGCCTACGATGATCGCGATCATGCCAAGCAGCTTGGCGATGGTGAAATGCTCGCCAAAATACAGCACGCCGACCAGGAACACCCCGAGTATCGACATCGAGGTATAGGCCGGGTAGAGCACTGACAGATCGAAGTATTTCAGGACGATCGAATAGGCAAAGAACACGGCGCCATAGAGCAGCAGCGCGCTGCCGACGCGCAACAGCCACGCGGGCTCGAACGGCATATGACTCGAGGACGCGCGCAGCAGCGCATGCGAGGTCGTCAGCACCGTAGCGAGAGCGAATGCGACTAGCACCAATGGAAGCATTTTGCGCACGAGTCAGTCCGGGCCACCGGAAACGTCGACCGACAGGGCCCAATCGCCGTCCTGCACGGTGCAGCTCACCGGATGTGGATGGAATAGCCTGAGCAGCGGCTCGATCCGCGGATAGAAGTTCAGGTGCTCGTCGAGCGTATAGTAGAAATAGCGCTGGCGCGGCAGCACGACGAACAGGCGGCGCTTCGTCACCCGCAACAACTCCTTGACCGATGCCTCGACATTGAGCAGGTGTTCGATGACATGCGTGCAGGTGACGACATCGAACTCTTTGTCGGCAAACGGAAGCGAGGGCAGTATGCCGGCGTGGATTTCAAAACGTCCCATCGCATCCTTGCCGGGGACGACATCCACGCCTGCGATGCGGCGCCACTGACGCGCCTGGGCGAGATGCGACAGCAGGTAGCCATTGCCGGCGCCAACGTCGAGCAGGGCCGCGCCTGGCTCTGCCGGCAGCCTGTCCAGGATGAACTTCACCGAAGCCTCGTTCAGGTCGGTTTCACGCCGGCGCGACACCGAGTTGCCCAGCGAGGAATAAAATTTCTTGTATTCCTCTTCGGTCATGGAATAGGCCCTGGATTTAAAGTCCATGAAATGTCGCACTGAAAAAGTCCCATATGCCAGGACGAAGAACGGCCACATGAACCAGCGGCTGTCACGGATGACCGGTGGCACCAGTTCATCAAGGACGTAGCGGATCTTGGTGGTGACTTCTCGTTTCATCGCTGCTGCCCTCGGGTATCTGCCACGGCCGCGCTGTCCCGGGCTTCTTTCGGCAGCTCGGTATAGGCAAAATTCTGGATGCTGAAGTACAGTTCGCGCGGATCGGCGGGGGCGACCACACGCTCGACATTTCCCTGAAACGACAAGATTTTTTTCGTTCCGGGCGCAAGAAGCAGCTCGAGCGACGCATGCCTTGGCACGCTTTGCGAATCGATTTTCCAGTGACGCGTCCCATCGTCAACCTGGACGGTGCCGACGCCTTGTGACATGACATCGAAGTCCACCCTGAGCTTTCTGCTTAGCTGCGAGTCGTTGAACACGACCAATCTGCTGCGGTTGGCGGACCACCTGAAAGGGGTACCTGTCGGCGTTGTCTCCGGCCCGTAGAAACCCGTGTCCCACAGGATTCGCACCGGTTCCAGCCATGCTTCGCGCTGTTCGGCAAATGCGGTCTGCCCCAGCCTGCCCAGCAGCTGTTGTCTGGCGTTTGCCAAGTCCAGGATCACATACCGGGTTTGCTCGAACGCTCGCGTCGCACCGGCTGCTTCGAAGGCTGCCACCAGCTGCTTTGCATCGTCCTTGAACGCATACCGGTCGACCAGGATCGCATCGAAATCCGAGAGTACGGCCGCGTCGACGGTGGCTTGCGGCGCGGTAGCGGCAAGCCGATCCTGCCATGCCCGGTGGCGCTGCGAAAACGACGGCCAGCTCCATCGCAAGTTTGCGCCGCTCCACAGGAAAGGCCGGAGATGGTCATAAGAGACCATTCGTTCCAGGTGATAGGCCGGAGGAAAGCCGGTCAGCGGCAGTTGCAAAATGCTGGCGCCGCGCGGATAAAGCGACTGCAAGCGGGCTGCGATATCCCTGTCAGCGCGATATTGCCTGGCATCGTCCGCCGCACGCGCAGGGAGGGTGCATTCCAGCATTTGATCATACAGGCTGAACACGAGAAACAAAGCGGCGGCGGGAACCCCGAGTTGCCTGCCCAAATGGCCTTTAAACCAAGTACGCAGGGCAAATCCTAGTCCCGCCAGGGCAAAAAAAGCCAGGAACACCGAGAAGCGGTTGTAGGCGCGAATGTCGGCGGAAAAGAACAGGTTGAAGACCGCGCCAAAGCCCCCAACCGTGATGAAGAGCAGGGTGAACAGCGACAAGGGTGCAAGCCTGCCCAGCATGGCGCCGGCTTCGTCGCGTGGCAGCCGCAGGATGCCCAGGGAGACCAGGAGCAGCAGGATGAAGCCCGCCGAGGCGGCCAGGCCGAGGCGCGCCGTGACGTTCTCGTTTTCGTTGGAATAAGCGTTGGCCTGGTCCATGCGCCCCCATTCGGCAAGCAGGCGGACAGGATTGCGAGGATTCGGCGCGACCATTTTGCGTATCTTGGCGCCGTAGGTTTCCGCTTCGGAGGGGCTCTTGTAATTCATCTCCACCGGCTTGCCCGCGCTGTACCAGCTGTAGAGGCTGGGAGCCAGGTTGAGTGAAGTGGCGCCGATGACCAGCCCGATTGCCGTGGCGGCAACGGCGATGCCACGGCGCGAGCGGGTTCCGGCGTAGCCCACCACGGCAGCGAAGGCCAGGATCAGGACGGCAAAAAAACTGTAGTAGATGTAGTCGAATCCTTGCGCGATACATGCCGCATAGGCGATACGCCTGATCAGCCTGTCCTTCTCGCCTGCCAGGCCGTTGGCGATATGAACGGCGAGAAGTGCAATAAGGGGAACGATGTAGTACACCAGGTTCATGTGCGCGACGTTGCGCAGCAGTGCGTAAGGCAGAAACGCATAAAGGATGCCGGCGCCAAGGGAATAGATCCGGCTCAGTCCCAGCAGCCGCAGCGCGATGGCCGCGGAGCCCGCGGACAGCACGAGCGTCAGGAGCCAGAAGATATTCAGGACCATCCCGGGCTCGGCGGTGAAGAGCGAGATCGCCTTCATGACGAGCCAGTCGACATTGGTCATGATCGGGAACGCTGCGGCGTCCAGCGCGAACGGCGCGGACAGCTGCGGAATGGTGAAGGTCCACCCGTTGAGCAGCATTCCCTTGATAAACATGAGAATGACGATCGAGTCCCCATCGTAGTTGAACGGGACCTTCAGGTCATAGGCATCGAGCTGCAGGATCCTGAAAGCAATTGCAATGACGACTAATGCCTGGACCAGATACAAGAACGCGCTCCCTGCAATGGCGGCGCGGCGGTTCCCTGGTAATGCAGCAGTTCTCGAAAAAGGCATTGGAATCGTTCGGAAGTAAGCAAGACGAAACCATACCCAAGGAGGGCAGCGCGCTTTGGAGGTGCATCAACCGTCCGCACCTCTGACAGGGAAAGAGAACGCGGCCGGCTGTGTGCCTCCAATCGCAGGTCAGGAAATTTTTTTTCGCTTTCTGGTGAGTCTGCCATTGAATTCATCGGACTCCCGACCACATACCCAAAACATGCCTGGTCCGATCCCATGCCAGGTAGATAACGCAGCCACACCAAATTCACGGCATGTATACCACTGTGAATAAAAACAGGTAAACTAGTGAGTTCTCCTCGTCCGGCCCACAACTCTTCGAAAGCCAGCAAAAACCTGATGGAAGAAATCCGTATCCGCGGCGCCCGCACGCACAACCTCAAGAACATCAATCTCGACCTGCCGCGCAACAAGCTGATCGTGATCACCGGCCTGTCGGGCTCCGGCAAGTCCTCGCTCGCCTTCGATACCCTGTATGCCGAGGGCCAGCGTCGCTACGTCGAATCGCTGTCGGCCTATGCGCGCCAGTTCCTGCAGCTGATGGAGAAGCCGGACGTCGACTTGATCGAAGGCTTGTCGCCGGCGATCTCGATCGAGCAGAAAGCGACTTCGCACAACCCGCGCTCGACTGTCGGCACCGTCACCGAGATCCATGACTACCTGCGCCTGCTGTACGCGCGCGTCGGCACGCCCTACTGCCCGGACCACTCGCACGAGCCGCTGACCGCGCAGACCGTCTCGCAGATGGTCGACGCCGTGCTGGCCATGCCGGAAGGGACCAAGCTGATGATCCTGGCGCCGGTCGTCGCCAACCGCAAGGGCGAACACGGCGACCTGTTCGCCTCGATGCAGGCCCAGGGCTTCGTGCGCTTCCGCGTCCAGAGCGGCACCGGCGATGCGAAAATCTACGACGTCGACGATCTGCCGAAGCTGAAGAAGACCGAAAAGCACACGATCGACGTGGTGATCGACCGCATCAAGGTCACGCCCGAGATCAAGCAGCGCCTGGCGGAATCGTTCGAGACCGCGCTGCGCCTGGCCGACGGCCGCGCCGTGGCCTACGAGATGGACACCGCGAAGGAACACATCTTCTCGAACAAGTTCGCCTGCAACGTCTGCGGCTATTCGCTGCAGGAGCTGGAGCCGCGCCTGTTCTCCTTCAATAACCCGATGGGCGCCTGCCAGGAATGCGATGGCCTGGGCCACATCGAGTTCTTCGATCCGAAGCGCATCGTCGCCTTCCCGAACCTGTCGCTGGCGTCCGGCGCCGTGAAGGGCTGGGACCGCCGCAACCAGTTCTACTTCCAGATGCTGAGCAGCCTGGCGGACCACTACGAATTCGACCTCGACAAGCCTTTCGAGCAGTTGCCGAAGACGGCCCAGGACGTGGTCCTGTTCGGCTCCGGCAAGAACACCGTGCCTTTCGCCTACGTGAACGAGCGTGGCCGCACCGTGATCCGCGAGCACACCTTCGAAGGCGTGGTCAACAACTTGCAGCGCCGCTACCGCGAGACCGACTCGATGGCGGTGAAGGAGGAGCTGGCCAAGTTCATCAACGAGAAGGAATGCCCGACCTGCGGCGGCGCGCGCCTGCGTACCGAAGCGCGCTACGTCAAGATCGGCAACGGCGAGCAGCAGCGCGCGATCTATGAAGTGGCGAAAACTCCGCTGCGCGAGTGCCTGAGCTATTTCGACAGCCTGCAACTGAGCGGCGCCAAGAAGGACATCGCCGAGCGCGTGATCAAGGAGATCGTGGCGCGCCTGAAATTCCTGAACGACGTCGGCCTCGATTACCTGTCGCTGGACCGCAGCGCCGATACGCTGTCGGGCGGCGAAGCCCAGCGTATCCGCCTGGCTTCGCAGATCGGTTCCGGCCTGACCGGCGTGATGTACGTGCTGGACGAGCCTTCGATCGGCCTGCACCAGCGCGACAACGACCGCCTGATCGCGACCCTGAAGCACCTGCGCGACATCGGCAACTCGGTGCTGGTGGTCGAGCACGACGAGGATGCGATCCGCACCGCCGACTACATCGTCGACATGGGTCCGGGCGCCGGCGTGCATGGCGGCGCCGTGATCGCCGAAGGCTCGATCAAGGACATCATGAAGAACAAGGAGTCCTTGACCGCGGCTTACCTGAGCGGCCGCAAGAAGATCGAGGTGCCGAAGAAGCGCACCCAGGCCGACCCGGAGCGCATGCTGCACATCAGCGGCGCGACCGGCAACAACCTGAAGAACGTGACCCTGGAACTGCCGGTCGGCCTGATGACCTGCGTGACCGGCGTGTCCGGCTCCGGTAAATCGACGCTGATCAACGACACCCTGTTCCCGGCCCTGTCGCGCCACCTGTACGGTTCGCAGACCGAGCCGGCGCCGCACGCCGCGATCCACGGCCTGGAACACTTCGACAAGGTGATCTCGGTCGACCAGGCGCCGATCGGCCGCACCCCGCGCTCGAACCCGGCCACGTATACCGGCGTGTTCACCCCGATCCGCGACCTGTTCGCGACGGTGCCGACCGCGAAGGAACGTGGTTACTCGGCCGGCCGCTTCTCGTTCAACGTCAAGGGCGGCCGCTGCGAAGCCTGCCAGGGCGACGGCGTGATCAAGGTCGAGATGCACTTCCTGCCGGACGTGTACGTGCCCTGCGACGTCTGCCACGGCAAGCGCTACAACCGCGAGACGCTGGAAGTCGAGTACAAGGGAAAGAACATCACCGAAGTGCTGGACATGACGGTCGAGGATGCGCACGACTTCTTCAAAGCCGTGCCGGTCATCGCCCGCAAGCTGCATACGCTGCTGGACGTGGGCCTCGGCTACATCAAGCTGGGCCAGAGCGCGACCACGCTGTCGGGCGGCGAGGCGCAGCGTGTGAAGCTGTCGCTGGAACTGTCCAAGCGCGACACCGGCCGCACGCTGTACATCCTCGACGAGCCGACCACGGGTCTGCACTTCGCCGACATCGACCTGCTGCTGAAGGTGATCCACCGCCTGCGCGACCAGGGCAACACGCTCGCCATCATCGAGCACAACCTGGACGTCATTAAAACCGCGGACTGGATCGTCGACCTGGGTCCGGAAGGCGGCGCGGGCGGCGGCAAGATCGTCGCGACCGGCACGCCGGAACAGGTGGCCGCGAACAAGGCCAGCGTGACCGGCAAGTACCTCAAGCCGCTGCTGAAGCAATAAGCGTTCAGCACGACAGCCGAAAGGGCGCCCATAGCGGCGCCCTTTTCTTTATTCCTTCGCCAGCGCGTACCCCTCATCCAGCCAGCCCGTCACCCCGCCGATCATCAGTTTGACCGGCCGCCCTAGCCCGGCCAGCCGCAGCGCGCCGCGGTGCGCGCCGTTGCAATGCGGCCCGGCGCAATACACCACGAACAAGGTGTCCATCGGGTAGTCCTTCAGCTTCGCCTCGACGATCTTCCCCTGCGGCAGATTCAGGGCGCCCGGCACGTGGCCCTGCGCATACAGGGCCGGACTGCGCACGTCGAGCAGCACGAAATCCTGCTGTCCATCTGTCATCGCTGCGTGCACGTCGGCGCAGTCGGTCTCGTATTCGAAGGCCGAGCCGAAGTGAAGTGCCGCCTTGTCGCTGGGTGCCGCGGGTACGCTGGAAACTGCAGAAGCCATTGTCATCTCCTCCATGAAAAGAGCTTGCAGTGTGCCTTTCAGCGGCAAGAACCGGCAGTGGCTGCAGCGACAGAAGCTGGTAACATCCGGCCATGCCCCACCATGTCGCCATCCTCGCCTACGACCGGCTGTGCACCTTCGAATTCGGCTGCGCGGTCGAGCTGTTCGCGCTGGAGCGGCCCGAGCTGGAGGTGGCCTGGTACAGCTACGCAGTGTGCGCCACCGAACCCGGCCCCCTGCGCGCGGCCGGTGGTCTCGCGCTGCAGGTGCCGCACGGGCTTGATGCGCTCGACCAGGCCGACACCATCGTGATTCCCGGCTGGCGCGATGCGGACGAAGCGCCGCCTGTACAACTGCTGGAAGCCCTGCGCCGCGCCCATGCGCGTGGTGCGCGCCTGTGCTCGATCTGTTCCGGCGCCTTCGTGCTGGCGCATGCCGGCCTGCTCGACGGCCGGCGCGCGACCACGCACTGGCGCTACTTCGACAAACTGGCCGCAAGCTTCCCCGCCGTCGTCATCGAAGCGGATGCGCTATATGTGGAAGACGGGAACATCGTCACCTCGGCCGGTTCGGCGGCCGGCCTGGACATGCTGCTGCACCTGGTGCGCAGCGACTTCGGCGCGGACATCGCCAACCGCGTGGCGCAGCGCCTGGTCATCCCGGCGCATCGCGACGGCAGCCAGGCGCAGCTGGTTGCGCGGCCGCTGCCGGCATCCAGCCTCGATACGATTGCGCAGACCATGGACTGGCTGCGCGAAAACCTGCGCGTCGCGCACACGCTGGCCTCGATGGCGCAGCAGGCCAGGATGGGCGTGCGCACCTTCCAGCGCCGCTTCAAGGAACGCACCGGCGCTAGCCCGCTGGACTGGCTGGTGCGCGAACGCGTGATGCTGGCGGCGCAGCTGCTGGAAACGCGTCCCGGCCTCGGCATCGAGGCCATCGCCGACCTGGCGGGACTCGGCTCGTCCGAATCGCTGCGGCGCCATTTCCGCAGCCAGGGCCTGCCCTCGCCGGCGCGCTACCGCCGGCAGCACCGGCAGGCGCTTACTCCGCCGAGTACAGCGGCTGGTGCATTTTGATCGGCCGCACATCCATCCTGATCCGGTAGACCGAATACGCATCCTCGCGGTTGGTCGCGTATTCGCGCGTGTCCTGCACCTTCGTGAAAGTGAACTCGAAGCCGCGCTCCGGGGTTTTGCTGCCGGGGCCTTCGAAGGCGATGCCGACCGCGCGCTGCTGGTCACTGTCGACCAGCTTCTCGAGCAGGTTCACCACCGAAGTGTTGCCGAGGATGTCGGTGGTGAAGATCGATTCGCGGTGCTCGCGGTCGATGTTCTTGAGCGGCTCCTTGTCCGGCCCCGGCGAATACGCGCGGTTGACCAGGTTGAAACGGTCGCCGCTGTCCAGGTAGCTGATGCGCGCATCCGCCACGTTGAACGCCGCCTGCGCCTTGTTGGTGGTGGCGCCGGCCAGGTCGAGCACCAGCGCGCCGCGGTAGCCGATGATGGTCACGTCGCGCGAGGGTCCCACCACGGCGGCGGTGTTCTCGTCGATGCCGAGGCCCAGCGTATAGCCCTTGGCCAGCATCACCGGCAGCATGCGCGCGAAACGGCCGCGGATCAGGAAGTGCTGGTCGATGAAGACGTCGTCGCCGACGAAGCCCAGGCCCGGCGCGACGTCCTTGCCGTCGGTGATGCCGTTCTTCAGCATCGGCAGCACCTCGGCCGGCGGATCGTAGAACATGCTGCGGCTCATGATCGCGGCGCCGGCGCTGGTGCCGGCGATGACGCCGCCGCGCCGGTACATCTGCCACAGCGCGTCCAGCACCGCCGTATTGCTGCCGTCCGCGCGCCGGAGCGTGCCGGTGATGCGGGCCTGGTCGCCGCCGGTGAAGAAGGCGCCGCCGGCCCCGCGCACCTTGTCTGCCAGCGCCGGATCGTCGGCGGCCTTGCGCGCATCGATGCCAACTGCGCCGGCCAGGCGCGGCGCCAGCGGCACCACGAAGGCCTGGGCACCGTGGCGGTTCAGGTAATCCACCGCCATGCGCCCTTCCCGCTCCGGGGTGCCGGCGGCGGTCGGGAACACGGCGATGCGCGCACCCTTGCCGCCGGCCAGGTCGACGATCTTCTGCCACACCTCGGCATTGTTGGCGCGCAGCCCGCCGCCGATGATGACCAGCGAGCCTTTCGGTCCCTCAGGCGCAGCCGCCGCTGCAGCCACGCCTGCGCCGGCAAGCAGAAGCGCCAGCGCCACACCCCATCTCTTCAACATACCCACCCCATCACTTGAACGAGTAGTTCGCGCTCACGAAGGCGCTGCGGCCGCGCGGGTCGGTATAGCTCGGGTCGTACCCGGCCAGGAAGAACCAGGCCTGGTTCGAGAACGGCGGATCCTTGTCCAGCAGGTTCAGGATGCCGGCGCGCAGCTTGAGGTTCTTGCCGATCGCCCAGCTGCCGGTCAGGTCCCACAGCGAATACGACTTCACGTGGTTCGGCGCCAGCAGGGTATCGGTGAACGGGTCGTAGGTCGTGTTCTGGTCCGTGTAGCTGGAGGAGAACTGGTTCGCCAGCGTCAGCGTGACCGGGCCGTTGTCCCATTCGAAGTTGACGCGGTGGCGCCACTTCTGGATCACCTGGTCGTTCAGGAACACCCCCAGGTTGCTGCGGTACGGCTCGTTCGGGCCGAACTGGCGGTCGTACTTCAGCACCCAGGTGCCGGACAGGTTGATGCCGAAGCGGCCCCAGGGACCGCGCTCGGAGCGCCAGTCGGCGCCGATGTCGATGCCCGAGGTTTTCAGGCGGCCCTGGTTTTCCTTCATCAGGAGGATGTTCTCGATGAAGCCGTCCTCGTCGCGCGTGATGTACTTGCCGTTGTAGGCGGTTGGGTTCTCGATGATGACCTGTTCGCCCAGGGTGCTGATCACGTCCTTCTTCTCGATGTTCCAGTAGTCGATCGAGAGGCTGGCGCGCTTGATGGGTTCGATCACCACGCCCAGCGTAAACTGGCGCGACTTCTCCGGCTTCAGGTTCGGATTCGAGCGGCGCTCCACGCCCCACTGGTCGGTGCAGGTGTCGATGCTGCCTTCCTGCGCCACGCACTGCGGATCGGTCAGGATGCCGGCGGTGGTGCCGAAGATGGTCGGGCGCTTCAGGTCCGACAGCGAAGGCGCGCGGAAGCCGGTGCCGATCGAGCTGCGCACCAGCAGCGCCGGCGACGGCTGCCAGCGCAGGCCGATCTTCGGATTGGTGGTGTTGCCCACTTCGCTGTAGTGGTCGTAGCGCACCGCGAATTGCATCTCCAGCTCTTTGGTGAACGGCGCCACTACTTCGGCGAACACCGAGGCCACCTTGCGGGTGTCGTCGGCGGTTTCGACGTCGAGCAGCTGGCCGGCCGGAATGGTGCTGTCGCGGTCGCCGGCGATGTTGTTCGAATTGAGCAGATCCGAGGGCGTGAACACCTGGTGCTCGTGGCGCAGTTCGCCGCCGATGGCGATGGCCAGATCGCCGCCGGCCAGCGCGGTCAGGGCGCGCGACATCTTGCCGTCCAGGGAGGTCGAGACGCCCTTGGCCTTGCGTGCCTCGTCGCTGATCTTGATGCTGTTGATCAGGTCGATGCCGGCCTTCGACGAAGGCGCGAACGGGTTCACGGTGCCGTTGCGGACCGCGGCGTCGAACTTGTCGAACAGGACGTAGCCGTCGACGTACTTGTCGATCGCGCGGTTCTCGGCGCGCGACAGGGCCGCGTCGTAGTCCCAGCCGGCCACGGTGCCGGTGGCGCCCAGCACCAGGCGCTGGCCGGTGCTCTTCACCTCGTTGCTGCGGTTGCCGGCTTCGCTCATGCGGTAGCGGATGCCGCTGAAGGTGGCGGGCAGGTCGGCGCCGCTCAGCGCGTTGCGGTAGGCCGCCGGCAGGATGCTGACCGGCAGATTGCGGATGCGGATCGGGTTCGGCGACAGCACGTACTTGGTGTTCGTCTCGGTCTGCACCAGTTCCGCGAACAGCTGGTTGTCCGGGTTCAGCTGGAAGGTCGCGCGGCCGATGAAGCCGACCTTGCGCGAGTCCGGATAGATCTCGGTGTCTTCCATGTAGTCGTAGCTGCAGCCGGCCACGCCGCCCGGGCCCTTGGCCGCGTACACGGTGGCGGGCGGATTGCAGCCCGGCGCGCTCGGGTTGACCCGGCTGACCCGGCTGCCGGCCGGCAGCAGGCCGGCGGCGATCAGGGCATTGCGCTGCGCCGCCGAGATGTCGACGTTGGCCGGGAAGGTGTTGCTCGACATCTGGGCCGGCAGCGTGGTCGCCAGCTCGCGCTCCTTGATGAAGCTGCGCTGGCCCGAACGCAGGCGGTCCAGCTGCTGCACGTCCAGCACGCCGAACACGTTGAAGCGGTCGGTGTTCAAATCGCCGAAGCCGGCGCTGATGCTGGCGGTCTTCTTGCCGGCGCCGCCGTGCTGGGTGCCGGCCAGCGAGCCGCTCAGGTCGACGCCGGTATAGTCCTTGCGTGTGATGAAGTTGATCACGCCGCCGATCGCGTCGGTGCCGTAGATGGCCGAGGCGCCGTCCTTCAGCACCTCGACGCGCTGGATCGCGCCGGCCGGGATGTTGTTCAGGTCGACGCTGGCGTTGTCGCCCGGCGAAGCGAAGTTGGCCAGGCGCCGGCCGTTCAGCAGCACCAGCGTCGACGAGGCGCCGATGCCGCGCATGTTGGCCGCGTTCAGGCCGCGCTGGCCCGAGGTGCCGTCCGTGATGCTGGGGCCGTCCGTGATCGGTGCGGTGTTGGCGCTGATGTTCTTGACCAGTTCCGCGGCGGTGGTGGCGCCCATCTTCTCGATGTCCTCGCGGGTGATCATCTGCACCGGCAGGGCCGTCTCGCTGTCGATGCGCTTGATCGACGAACCGGTGATTTCCACGCGCTGCATCTTCGGCTCCTGGCCCTGCGTCTGTGCCTGCGCCTGCGCCTGCTGCGCCATCAGACCCAACGCCGCGGCGACGCTCGACGCCAGAATATGCTTTCTCATGCTCTGCTCCTTTTAGGGTGGTGGTCGCCGTAGAGATACGCGGCGATGGCTTCGGTATGACGGGCCGCTTTGGCCACATTGGCTTTGTTGGAAGTCATCAGCGATACGGCCAGCGCTTCGATCACGGCCAGCACGGCGCTCGAACTGCTGGGCAGGACCGGATGCGCGCTGTGCGCGTACAGCACGTGGTGCCCCAGCTCGGCGAGCGGGGACGCGGGCGAATCGGTGATGGAAACGACGGTCGCGCCGTTGTCGCGCGCAAAACGGGTGAGCGGCACGCCGGCCAGCGTATAGCGCGGCAGCGAGATCACGACCAGCACGTCGCGGCTGCCGATGTTCGCCAGATGGCTGGCCGCGACCTCGGTGCCGCCGCTCGCGGCCACCTCGACCACGTGCCGGCAAAAGGGCTGCAGGTGCATGGCCAGGGTCCCGGCCAGGAAGGTCGACAGGCCGAACCCCATCACGTACACGGTGCGCGCCTTGGTGAACACCGCGCCGATGCGGTCGAGCTGGGCGCCGTCCAGCGCGCGGCTGGTGGCGGTGATGGCGGCTTCGGCGTAATGCAGGCTTTCGAGCGCGGGCGTGCTGGCCGGCGATCCTGCCGCCGTTTTGCGGGCAATGGTGCTGCGCAGCTTCTCGACAGGCTGCAGCACCGACTGCAGGGTCTCGGCGACGGCGCCGCGCATCGCCGCATAGTTCTTGAAACCGAGGTCGCGCGCAAAGCGGCTGATGGTCGCGGTCGAGACCTCGCAGGCTTCGGCCAGCTCCTCGATGCCGAGCGCGGTCACGCGCATCTGGTTGCGCAGCAGGTAATCGGCGATCGTGCGGTTCGAGGCCGAGCCTTCGGCCAGTACCCGCAGCAGGCGCTGGCCGAGCGAAGACTCGGCGAAACCGATATCGGGCGAAGCGCTGGACGGGGCGACTGGCGGCATGGGAAGCTGATATCAACGAATAAACATTTCCAAATGTAATCCAGTTATCTTTACAAGTTCAACAGGTTTTTGAAAAAAATCTTTCACGGATTTACCTTGTGTAAAAAATCATACATAATCGATCGGGCACGCCAGAACCGGCCAGGAGACCCGCATATGCATGCATACCGACACCCGATCGCGACCGAATCCGGCGTCGCCAACTACGAGCTCAGCTCCTGGCACTACGGCAGCCCGGGCAACGGCAGGAAAGCCTATATTCAGGCTGCATTGCATGCGGACGAGGTGCCGGCGATGCTGGTGGCGCACTGCCTCAAGCGCGAACTCGACCGGCTGCACCTCGAGGGCCGTATTCGCGGCGAGATCATCCTGGTCCCGGCCGCCAATCCGATCGGCCTGTCGCAGGTCATGCAGGGCATGCACTTCGGACGCTTCGATTTCGGCACCGGCCTCAATTTCAACCGCGCCTTCCTGCACGTGGCCGACGAGCTCAAGACGACGCTGGCGGGCCGCCTGGGTGCGGATGCGGCGGCCAACGTCGCCACGATCCGCGCCGAAGCGCGCGCCATCATCCAGCGCTGGGAAACGCCGGACCCGACTTCGCTGCTGAAGAAGACCCTGCTGGGCATGGCGATCGACGCCGACATCGTGCTCGACCTGCACTGCGATAACGAAGCCAGGCTGCACCTGTACACCGGCACCGTGCTGGCGCCCAGAGTGGCGCCGCTGGCCGCACTGCTCGGTGCGCATGCGCTGCTGCTGTCCGACGCCTCGGGCGGCGACCCCTTCGACGAAGCCTGCGGCCGTTTGTGGTGGGACCTGGCTGCGCACTTCGGTCCGCAGTTCCCTATTCCGCCGGCCTGCGCCGCGATCACCGTGGAGCTGCGCGGCGAGATGGACGTGCGCTACGACTATGCCGAGCAGGATGCGCGGGCGCTGCTGCAGTACCTGGCGCGCGAAGGCCTGCTCGACATCCCTTTGGTCCCCTTGCCCGCCCCGCTGTGCGCGCCGACGCCCCTGAGCGGTGTCGAGCGGCTCGATGCGCCGCAGTCGGGCGTGCTGGTGTTCCTGAAGGCGCTCGGCGAGCAGGTTGCGGCCGGCGAGCCGGTGGCCGACATCGTCAATCCCGTCACCGGCAAGACCGCCACCGTGCGCGCCAGCCGCGAGGGGCGGCTGTTTGCCAGCACCGCGCACCGCCACCTGCTGCGCGGCGCGCACATCTGCAAGATTGCGGGCGCGACGCCCTTCCGTTCCGGTTCCCTGCTGAGTCAATAAGGAGTCCCTGCGCATGCGCCTGCGAATGCCCAATACCTTCGTGCTACTGTTCGCGATCCTCGCGCTGATCGCGCTGGCGACCTGGTTCGTCCCCGGCGGGAAGTACGACACCCACCTCGTCAACGGCAAGCAGCTGGTCGACCCGACGACCTTCCATTACGTGGCGAGCGCGCCGCAGGGCCTGGTGGCGCTGATGAAGGCGCCGATCAAAGGCTTCGTCGAGGCGGCGCAGATCATCGGCTTCGTGCTGATCGTCGGCGGCGCCTTCGCAGTGGTGCAGAAGACCGAAGCGATCGACACCGCAATCCGCTCGATCGCCAGAGCCCACGAGCACTCGGCCCTGGTGCGCGCCACCATCATCCCGGTCTTCGTCACGCTGTTCTCGCTGGGCGGCGCCACCTTCGGCATGAACGAGGAGGTGATCCCGTTCGTGCTGATCTTCGTGCCGCTGGCGCTGGCGCTGGGTTACGACACCGTGACCGGCGTCTCGATTCCCTTTCTCGGCTCGCAGGTCGGCTTCGGCGCCGCCTTCCTGAACCCCTTCAACGTCGGCATCGCCCAGGGCATCGCCGGCGTGCCGGTGTTCTCGGGGATGGGCTACCGCCTGATCGTGTGGGCGGCGGCGACCTTCGTGACGGTCGCCTTCCTGATGTGGTACGCGGCGCGCGTGAAGCGCAACCCGGCGCTGAGCCCGACCTTTATCCTGGACCAGACCAAGCGCCAGGAGCAGCCTGCAAGCGTGAGCCACGAGCGCATGAGCGGCCGCCACACGGCAGTGCTGGCGATCTTCGCACTGACGCTCGGTGCGATGGTGATCGGCGTGGTGAAGTACGACTGGTTCATCGACGAGATCGTCGCGCTGTTCCTGGCGATGGCGATCGTGGTCGGCCTGGTCGGCCGCCTGGGCGCCGACACCTGGGTCGCATCCTTCATGCAAGGGGTAAAAGACCTGGCGCCGACCGCGCTGGTGATCGCGATCGCGCGCGCCACGATGGTGATCGCGCGCGACGCCCACATCATCGACACCATGCTGCACGCGCTGATGCCGCTGGTGCAATCCAGCCACCCGGTGTTCGCCGCGCAGAAGATGTACCTGATCCAGTCGGTGATCAACTTCTTCATCCACTCGGGCAGCGGCCAGGCCGCGCTGACGATGCCGATCATGGCGCCGCTGGCCGACCTGGTGGGCGTGACGCGCCAGACCGCGATCCTGGCGTTCCAGCTCGGCGAACTGTCGACGCCGATGATCCCGACCTCGGGCATCACGGTGGGCGTGCTGGCGCTGGCGCGCGTGCCCTGGCTAACCTGGGCCAAATGGATGATTCCGCTGCAGCTGATCTACCTGGTGCTGGCCCTGCTGCTGCTGGTGCCGCCCTGCCTGATGGGGTGGAGCTGACGCAAGGCTCCCTCACTCCTTGGCGGGCGCGTCGGCGCTCTGCTGCTTGCGGTGGACCTTGACCCAGACGCAGGTTGCCGTGCAGACGAAGCCGGCGCCGGCGATGTCGCTGGCGTTGTAGGACCAGCGGTCGAGGTTGCCCTGGTAGGTGATCTGGCACAGGCCCTGCGGCGGCAGGCGCACCGAGGACAGGAAGCAGGCATTCGCCTTGTCGGAATCCGGGATTTTTTTCCAGGCGCCGTTGGTCGCCTCTTTCAGGGACATGTGCTTGACGTTGGTGCTCTCGATCTCGAGATTGTCGACCTGCTGCAAGACTTCCTTCTTGTCGTTTTCGGACTGCCTTTTGTTGCGCGCCGCTTCGTTGGCGATGTGGCCCTCCCGCAGTTCAGCGCCGCCTGCACGTCGCCGATCGTCTTGATGGCGTTGATCCTGCCGAGGCAGTCTTCCTGGGCCGCCGCACCGAAGGCCCACCCTGCCAATACGCAGACCAGCACACTGGTCTTCACATAGGGCTTCACGTCGCGCTTCATTGAGCATCTCCATCCTTGTCGGTCACCGGAACAGACAGCTGGCATCTCGTTGGCTGACGTCGGGGTTCCTGCAATTGTCGGCACGTGGCGGCGCCTTGGCTTTTGGCTGGGGCTTGCGCTTGCTGTGCGTCTCGGCAGGCGCGCTGGCCGCAGCCTTCGTATTCGCTAGCGCCGGCGACGGCTGGACCGGCGGCGCCGGCGTGGCTGCCGCTGACGTCGATGCCGTCGATGGCGGCGGTGCCGCTGCCGGTGCCGGTGCAACTGCCGGTGCGGACGCGGCCGGCGCCGGTATCGCCGCCGACGTCGTGTCGATCGGCGTCGGTGTGGGTTTCTCGATACCGATCGCCAGCGCCAGGATGGCAGCCAGCAGCGCACCGCCCATGGCATAAATGAGCAGCCACCTGTTGTACGCAGACTTCGCCTTCGCTGGCGGCATGTTCTTCACCTCCGGAATGGGTGGCGGACGGCTTTGCGGTTCCGGCGCCGCCGCCGGCTTGCCGACCGGGACGGTTTCGACGACAGGGACCTTCGCTGCAGGCGCCGGTTCGTTCAGCTTGGGTTCGAGTTCAGGTTCGAGCTTCGGTTCCAGCCTGGGTTCCAGCTTCGGCTCCAACTTTTGCGCTGGCGCCTGTTTGCGCGCCGGGGACTTGGCTGGCGCTGGCGGCTCGGCCAGCTGGGGCGCGGGTTTGGGCTGCGGTAGCGGCAATGACGGCGGTGGCGGCGCGGGCGTCTTCGGCAGCGTCTTCGGCGGCGCCTGTTGCTCGGCCGGACGGGGCGCCGGCTTCAAGGGCGGCTCGGGTGCTGCAGCCGGTTCCCTTGGCAGCGCGGCCGGCATCGCGGCATGCTGCAGGTTTTGTCCGGACTCGACCGGCGGCTGGTTGCCCCTGTTCCGCACAGTCCTCGGCCTTCTCTTTTCGGTGGGATTCGGCGCCGGCTGCACCGGCGGCGCCTGCGGTGTGCCTGGCTTCGGCAGACTTTCTTTCGTTTTCTTCCGCTCGGTCAGGCTGGGTTCGATCCTGGGCGGCGGCGCGCTTGCCATGGCCGGCAGCGGCAGCTCGAAGGGTTTCTTTTCTTCGGCCGGGCTGGCCGACGGCTGGAACAGCTGGCCGCTGAGCGCACGCATGTACAGGACCGGCGTGCCCCATTCGATCGGATGGCCGTTGCCCTGCATACGCAGCCTTGCTTCGGTCAGGGAGGCGTCGACGGCGCCGGTTTCGATCAGGTCGCGGTAAAAGTAGCGGGTGAAGATCAGTGCGGCGTTATCGGTGATCGATGCCTGCATCGCGACGACGGCAGGCACGCCCTGCTTCAGGAATCCCTGCGCCAGGCCCGAGAAGGGCACGTCTTCGGAAATCGCTCCGGAGCAGGCGTTCAGCACGATCAGCCGCGGCAGCGCCCCGGCGGGAAACGCCGAGCGCAGATGGGTGGCCTCCATTTCCAGGCCCCTGCCCGATTCGTGCTCGAGCACCAGCGCGCCGGGCAAGCCGTGGCCGACGAAGTGGAAAATATGGGTGTTGAAATGGCGCAGCGAGTCGCGCAGGTTGTCGAAGGTACAGTTGCCCGGCACGCGACGCAGTTCCAGGCGCCCGGCCGTGATCGAGGGTTCCAGTGCCTGGCACAGGATTTCCCATTCGCGTGCGATATCGAGCCGCGGGTGATCGGTCGGCGACGCCAAAGCCACCAGTATCCGCAGCGGCCCTTCGACCGTAATCGGCGGTATCGGTTGCGCGACCGGCAGATAGCGGATCAGGGGCGTCTGCTCCCGGACAGCCAGGAACTCCCCGCACTCGGTATCGAACAGGAACTCCCAGGGACGCGTATGCAGGTCGCTGTCTTCCGGCAAGCGCAGGCGGATGCGCAAGCCCTGGCCGGAACGGGCTGCCGTGTCCAGCGAGGAGCGGAACAGGTGCTCGATGTCGCCGGCAATCACGGCGTCGAACAGCTTGCCGCCGAAGTCCTGGATCGTGCCGCCCCTGCCCGAGCGGGCGCGGCGTTGCCGAAGTCCGCCGTAGATTTCCGCGAGCAGCGCGTTTTCTTCGTCGGCGTCGAAGGGCCAGTGCACGCTCATGAAGGGACAATCGCCTTGCGGCGACTCCAGGACGCGCGCACAAAGCTGGCCTCCCTGCGGGCTTATGATTTCCAGATCGAAGTTCTGATAAATCATCGCAATCCCAGTGTGATCCGCAAATACACACTTAGACAGCAGCCCGCAGCGAACGTGCGCTACCGGTGGCACTTCCTCATGCCGGTTTCCAGGCAACCTTGACCCGCAGGCTCCCTTCCGCGCTTGCCTGTGCAATTACCACACCGGCTTGGGCAGTGAACTTCAGGCTGAACTCGATTTCCACCGCCGCCGGGGCCGTGACCAAGTCCTTGCAGGCGGCAAGGGCCGCATCGGCAACAGGACGGATGACGGCGAGTGTCTCCTCCAGGGACTTTCCGGCAGTTTCGGTGATGTGCGCAAGACTGGCGCCACGTACGGGACTGAGCGGCGCGGCTTCCTGGGATTCGACGACCACGCTACCGCCTGGCACATTGAACTCAATAAGCTTGTTCATGGAAATTCCCCTCTCCCAATGAAAAAGGGACAGGCAGCTGCCTGTCCCTCCCTTCTTATGCGGGGGTGGTTTGCTTATGCCCCCAGGCGCTGCTCCAGCTGCTGCTTGGTCGCCACCAGTTCCTGCGGCAGGCGGTAAGCCAGCTTGTCGAACAGCTCGCTGTGCAGCTTCAGCTCTTCGCGCCAGGCGTCCTTGTCGATCGAGGTGATCTGCTGGAACTGCGCTTCGGTGAAGTCGATGCCGGTCCAGTTCAGGTCGCCGTACGAAGGCGAGGTGCCGAACATGTGCTCGACGCCGCCCTGCTGGCCTTCGGTACGGTCGAGGATCCACTTCAGCACGCGCATGTTGTCGCCGTAGCCCGGCCACACGAAGTTGCCCTGCTCGTCGGTGCGGAACCAGTTGACGCAGAAGATCTTCGGCTGCTCGCTCACTTTCTTGCCGAGGTCCAGCCAGTGCTGGAAGTAATCGCTCATGTTGTAGCCGATGAAGGGCAGCATCGCGTACGGATCGCGGCGCACCACGCCCATCTGGCCGGCAGCGGCGGCAGTGGTTTCCGAGCCCATGGTCGCGGCCATGTAGACGCCTTCGTTCCAGTTGCGCGCTTCGGTGACGAGCGGCACCGTGGTCGAGCGGCGGCCGCCGAAGATGAAGGCCGAGATCGGCACGCCGGCCGGATCGTCCCAGGCCGGGTCGATGACCGGGTTCTGGGTCGCGGCGACGGTGAAGCGCGCGTTCGGATGCGCCGCCTTGGTGCCCGATGCCGGGGTCCAGTCCTTGCCTTGCCAGTCGATCAGGTGCGCCGGCGCTTCCTTGGTCATGCCTTCCCACCAGACGTCGCCGTCGTCGGTCAGCGCGACGTTGGTGAAAATGACGTTCTCGCGCAGCGAGGCCATGCAGTTGGGGTTGGTCTTGTCGTTGGTGCCCGGGGCCACGCCGAAGTAGCCGGCTTCCGGATTGATCGCGACCAGCTTGCCGTCCGCAGCCGGCTTGATCCAGGCGATGTCGTCGCCAATGGTGGTGACCTTCCAGCCTTCGAAGCCGGCGGGCGGGATCAGCATCGCGAAGTTGGTCTTGCCGCAGGCCGAAGGGAAGGCGGCGGCCACGTATTTCTTGTCGCCCTGCGGCGATTCGACGCCCAGGATCAGCATGTGCTCGGCCAGCCAGCCGGTGCCGCCCAGCTGCGCTTCCTGATAGCCCATGTTGGAAGCGATGCGCAGCGCGAAGCACTTCTTGCCCAGCAGCGCGTTGCCGCCGTAGCCGGAGCCGAAGGACCAGATCTCGCGGGTTTCCGGGTAGTGGACGATGTACTTGGTGGCGTTGCACGGCCAGCGCACGTCCTGCTGGCCCGGCTGCAAGGGCATGCCGACGCTGTGCACGCAAGGCACGAAGGCGCCGGCTTCGCCCAGCACCTCGTACACGGCCTTGCCCATGCGGGTCATGATGCGCATGTTGACGGCAACGTAAGGCGAGTCGGACAGCTCGACGCCGATGTGGGCGATCGGCGAGCCCAGCGGGCCCATCGAGAACGGCACCACGTACATCGTGCGGCCGGCCATGCAGCCGTCGAACAGGCCGTTCAGGGTCTGGCGCATCTCATTCGGATCGGTCCAGTTGTTGGTCGGACCGGCTTGTTCCTTGGTAGCGGAGCAGATGAAGGTACGGTCTTCCACGCGCGCGACGTCGCTCGGGTCCGAGCAGGCCAGGTAGGAGTTCGGACGCTTTTCCGGATTCAGGCGCTTCATCGTGCCGGCTTCGACCATCAGGGCGCACAGGCGGTCATACTCTTCCTGGGAGCCGTCGCACCAGTAGATGGCGTCGGGCTTGGTCAGGGCCGCGATCTCGGCCACCCAATTGATGAGTTTGTTGTGCTTGATGTAAGCTGGGACGTTCAAAGCGGCGACGCCGCCCATCACGGGCTGATTCATGAGTACCTCCAATGCCAATTAAGAATTTGTGGGGCCTCGACAAGCCGGCTTCGCGTCGCAAGGCCGCGGCTGGCAACGGGTCGTCAAGGGTCCGTCCTGGTCTTTTTCCGCTCGGCAGATCGTCATCGTTAGAAGTCCCGGAACCGGGCCCGCGCTCTGGAATCCATTTGGCAATGGTTCGGCGCCGGGGTAACGTGATGCGGCGGTCGTGTCGGCTGCTGGCCTCGACTCATGTCTCAAAAGATGCTATTCAGACATCGCCGGGCCTTATTTCTGGACGATTCTACACCTGCATAAATGCGTTTCAAATGCTTTCACAACAAAAATGTAGGAAATTTGGTTGAGTAATGTAGTAGGACATTTATGATCTTTTGATTACTCGTTATTTCATTACTTACCCGTACGAAATTTACAGAAAAGCTTATGAAAATAGCCATACTCGACGATTACCAGGACGCCGTACGCCAGCTGGACTGCTTCAGCCTGTTGGACGGCCATGAGGTCAAAGTGTTCAGCAGCTCGAGCCGCGGACTGGGCCAGCTGGCGATCCGCCTGGCGCCTTTCGACGCGCTGGTACTGATCCGCGAACGCACCGCTTTCCCGCGCGCCCTGTTGGCCAAGCTGCCGAACCTGAAACTCATTTCACAGACCGGCAAGGTATCGGGCCACGTCGATGTCGCGGCCGCGACCGAACACGGCATCGCCATCGCGGAAGGCGTCGGCTCGCCGGTTGCGCCCGCCGAGCTGACCTGGGCGCTGATCATGGCGGCGAGCCGCAGGATCGTCCCCTACGCCAACAACCTGAAACAGGGGCTGTGGCAGACCGCCTCGATCAATCCGGAACTGAACCTGCTGGGCCGCACCCTGAAGGGACGGACGCTGGCGATCTGGGGCTACGGCAAGATCGGCCGCATGGTGGCCGGTTACGGCAAGGCGTTCGGGATGCAGATCCTGGTGTGGGGCAGCGAGAACAGCCGCGCCGCAGCGATCGCCGACGGTTTTCACGCCGCGCCCTCGCGCGAGGCCTTCTTCGAACAGGCTGACGTGCTGAGCCTGCACCTGCGTTTGAACGAGGCAACGCGCGGCATCGTCACCGCGGATGACCTGGCGCGGATGCGGCGCGATGCGCTGTTCGTGAATACGAGTAGAGCCGAGCTGGTGGCGGAGAATGCCCTGGAAGAAGCCCTGCAGCGCGGCCGCCCCGGTTACGCCGCGCTGGACGTGTTTACCAGCGAGCCGCTGGCGGCGGAGTCGCCGCTCTTGAAGATCCCGACCGTGCTGGCGACGCCGCACCTGGGCTATGTGGAGAAGGACAGTTACGAGCTGTATTTCCGGGCTGCGTTCGAGAACGTGGTGAACTTCGCGAACGGCAAGCCGACGAATATTTTGAACCCGGAAGCCTTGACCCGGTGATCAACGCAATTCCGGCTCGCCCGTGAAATTCGGCTTACGCATCGGCATCTCGTGCCGGCGCGTCCACAAACCGGCCCAGCCCGGCGGCCAGTCGATGGCCGGGCCCGAATACACCGGCAAACCGGCGCGCACCGGCACCACGGGCACCGGCGGCATCTCGACCAGGCCGCTGCCTTTGGGCTGCGGCGCCATGTCGAAACTGTACATGTAGCCCGGCAGCAAAGCATCGCACACGCCGGCGAACCAAGCCGTGTGGTCTTCGTCGCGGCCGAGCGCACGCGCCAGGCCTTCCGGGTCGAACTTGGCGAGCGCGTGGATCAGCTCCTCCGTGGTGGCGCCGGGCGCATCGCCCCAGCCCATCACCGGGTTGCCGTTGTAATCGGCGCCCGAGCCGTACCAGCCTTCACGCCAGGGCCGCTGCATCCAGTCGCGCTGGCCGGCAAACAGGTGCCAGCGCCAGTGCAGGCCGGAGGGCTTGGGCCAGGAATGCAGGTAGAGCTTTTCGTAGCCGGCCTTGTGCAGCTCGCGCACCATCGCCATCAGGCGCGCGTGCGGCATGCGGTCCGGCGGCGAACGGCGGAACAGGATGGCCTCGCCATCGGCGTGCTGTACTTCGTCGGTGGATAGGTTGAGGTCGAGCGTGCGCGGTTCGTTGCCGAAGCGCGCGGAAATCCAGCCAGTCAGCAGATTGACGTGAACAATCACGCCATAGCCGCGATGGCGATGGAAGATGACAGTGCCTGGAGCGACGGGTTTCATGTGATCAGTGTACTCATCCGATCCGGAAGATTCTAGCGCAGTCACATACGGATACACCACGGTTTGCGGCTATCATTACCCACCTTATTTTTCTGCGTTTCCAAACCATCATCATGACTTTGCGGATCATCGCCACCGGCGGCACCTTCGACAAACACTACAACGAACTCAACGGTGTTCTGGGCTTTGCGGACAGCCACTTGCCTGAGGTTATCAAGCGTTCGCGCATCACGATTCCGGCCGCGCTCGAGGTCGTTTCTCTGCTCGATTCGCTCGACATGCAGGACGCCGACCGCCAGAAAGTGCTGGCCGCCTGCCAGGCCGCCACCGAGAAGGCGATCGTGATCGTGCACGGCACCGACACCATGCGCGAAACCGCCGAGGTACTGGGCGCGGCCGCGGGCACCAGCGACAAGACCATCGTGTTTACCGGCGCCATGATTCCCTACGAAATCGCGAACTCGGATGCGCTGTTCAACTTCGGTTTCGCCTGCGGCGTGGCCCAGACCCTGCCGCCGGGTGTGTACGTGGCGATGAACGGCAGCATCTTCAGCTGGGACAACGTGACCAAGAACCGCGCCGCCGGCGTCTTCCAGGCCCGCTGACCCGGCAACGTTGCTGGACGGCTAGCGCGCGCTGCGCGTTTTCGTCAATTTTTACAATGCTCCTTCCATGAATGCAGGAGGAGCAAACAATGAACGAGAAGCGCCCGACCCTGACTACCCGCCAGGGTCATCCCGTCCGCGACAACCAGTCCCTGCGCTCGGTTGGCGAGCGCGGTCCGGCCACGCTGGAAAATTACCAGTTCATCGAAAAGATCACCCACTTCGACCGCGAACGCATCCCCGAGCGCGTGGTGCATGCGCGCGGCACCGGCGCCCACGGCTATTTCGAAGCCTACGGCAAGATCGGTGACGAGCCGGCCAGCAAGTACACCCGCGCCCGCGTGCTGAACGAGGTGGGCGTGCAGACGCCGGTGTTCGTGCGCTTCTCGACCGTGATCGGCGGCAAGGAATCCCCGGAAACGGCACGCGATCCGCGCGGCTTCGCCGTCAAGCTGAAGACCCTGGACGGCAACTGGGACCTGGTCGGCAACAACCTGAAAGTGTTCTTCATCCGCGACGCGATCAAGTTCCCGGACATGATCCACGCTTTCAAGCCGGATCCCGTGACCAACCAGCAGGAGCCGTGGCGCTTCTACGATTTCATCTGCAGCCATCCGGAAGCGCTGCACATGGTTACCTGGGTCAAGAGCCCATGGGGCATCCCGGCCAATTACCGCGAGATGGAAGGCTCGGGCGTCAATACCTATAAGCTGGTGAACGACCAGGGAATTGCGCACCTGGTGAAATTCCATTGGCAGCCCAAGCAGGGCGTGCGCAACCTGACCAGTCAACAGGCTGCCGAGATCCAGGGCCAGGACACCAGCCACGCCACCCGCGATTTGTATGAGGCGATCGAGCGCGGCGAGTTCCCGGAATGGGAATTCTGCGTGCAGATCATGTCCGACGGCGAGCATCCGGAACTCGATTTCGACCCGCTGGACGACACCAAGCGCTGGCCGGAAGACCAGTTCCCGCTGCTGCCGGTGGGCCGCATGGTGCTCGACAAGAACCCGGACAATGTCTTCGCCGAAACCGAGCAGTCGGCCTTCGGCACCGGCGTGCTGGTCGATGGCATCGATTTTTCCGACGACAAGATGTTGCAGGGGCGCACCCTGTCCTACTCCGACACCCAGCGCTACCGCGTCGGCCCCAACTACCTGCAGCTACCGATCAATGCCCCGCAGGCAGGCGCCGGTGCGCGCACCAACCAGCGCGACGGCCAGATGACCTTCTACGTCGACGGCGGCGGTGAAGAGAAGCACATCAACTACGAACCCAGCCTGCTGGGCGGCCTGCAGGAAGCGCCGCAGCCGCAGAAGGACTACCACCAGTACGTGCAGGGCCACCTGGGCCGCTACCAGACGACGTCCACGGCCGCCGACTACAAGCAGGCCGGCGACCGTTACCGTACTTTCCAGGACTGGGAGCGCGACGACCTGGTGAACAACGTCGGCGGCGACCTCAAGAAATGCCCGGAGCTCATCCAGCTGCGCATGGTCTGGCACCTGTGGCATTGCGACGAAGACTATGGCCGCCGCGTGGCGCAGGTAGCCGGCATCGACCTCGAGAAGGCCAAGGCCTTGCCACCGCTGCCGGGCAAGCCGGCGCCGCATGCGGACCGCCAAGCCTCGACTTATACCAGCGGACAGGCCGAACAGGGTGGCAGCGGGCAGATGGAGCCGGCGACCACGGAGGAAGTGGCGGCTAAGTGAGGGACATTGCGCGTTGAAAGACAAACGGCCTGGGTGATGCCCAGGCCGTTTTTATTACCGCTAGCTTGAATACCGTCATTCCCGCGCAGGCGGGAATCCAAGTTCGATGCGAATACGCAGCGTAAACTTGGGTCCCCGCCTGCGCGGGGACGACGAAGTTCTCATCAGGCCTTCGCCTCACCACCCAGCGCCTCAACCAGATCCGTCAGCATCTTGGCCAGCTCGCCAGTCATCAGCATGATGTCGTTATCGAAACGCTCATCGTCGCTGTAGGTGATGGTTTCGTTTTCCTTGATCACGTCCAGCGGCTTGATGCCCTTGACCGCCAGCGACTCGGTCAGCACAAAGGACACGCGGCTGTTCCAGGTCATGGCCAAGCGGGTGCACTGCTTGCCGTTGGCGATGTGGCGACGGATGTCTTCCGGGTCCAGCGAGTGCTTCACGTAGCGCACCGCGGCCTTGCTCTCGCCGGTGGCGCGCAGCTCGGTATCCTGGTCGATCGTGAAGTTGTACGGCGCCTCGTCCGATTCCAGCCAGCCGGTCATGACGGCTACCGGCGAGCTCTGCACGCGCAGCGATTCCAGCGGCATCTTGTCGACAGCCTTCAGCAGCAGCTTGATGACTTCGTCCGCTTTCGACGGGCTGGCGGCGTCGATCACCAGCCAGCCGTTGACCGGGTCGATCCAGGTCCAGACATTGCTGCGGATCGAGAAGGCGCGCGGCAACAGCTCGTCGGCCACGCGTTCCTTCAGTTCCTTCATGGCCTTTTTGCCTGGCGGGAAGCCTTGCTGCTCCTCCAGCTCGGCGGCACGGGCCTTGGCGACCTGGTTGATGACCGAGCCCGGCAGCAATTTCTTTTCCGTACCCAGCATCATCAGCATCTGCTTGTTCACTTCGTGGACCAGCTTGCCGTTGCCGCGCGGCGAATCCCAGCCCTGGCGCAGCAGTTCATTGCTGCTGGCCGGCGTGAACGCCTGCGACTGCAGCGCCGCTTCCATTTGTTCGGTAGTAAAAGCCCATGGGGCCGGCAGACGGTAAATCTGAAGATTCTTGAACCACATATCTTGCTTTCAGTATCTCTCAATCCAGGGGGAACGACATTCTACACGCTGCCGACTGGCAATTTTCAGCTGGCAGGGTAGGCTTTTTTAATGTGTTGCGCGTTCGTCAAACAAGCTGAGCTGTTCAACCTGCTCGGTGTCGCCCAGGCGCACGCCGACGCCCAGCAGGCGCACCGGACGGCTGGCGCGCAGCCAGCCGGTTTCCATCAGGTGCGCATAGATCGCCAGGTTCGGTGCGTAGCCGACGCACTCGACCGTGGTCTGCTGGAAATCGTTGAACTTCAGTTTGACGAACAATTTGTTGATGAATTTTTCGGCATTGTTGCGCTTGATGCGGCCTTGCAGGTGTTCCATCAGCTCCGGCAGCAGGGCCAGGCAGGCGGGCAGGTCCGGCACGTCGGGCGTATAGGTTTCCTCGGTGCTGATCGATTTCCGTTCGCGTACCGGATTGACCTCGCGGTAATCGATGCCGCGGCACAGGTCGTGCAAACGGGCGCCGAAGGACCCGAAGTGTTCCTGCAGCTTGGCCATGCTCCAGCTGCGCAGGTCGGCGCAGGTGTCGATGCCCAGGCCGTTCATCTTGGCCGCCGTGACCTTGCCGACGCCGTGCAGCTTCTTGACCGGCAGCGCCGCCACGAAGGCGTCGACCTCTTCCGGCCGCACCAGGAACAGGCCGTCCGGTTTGTTCCAGTCGCTGGCGATCTTCGCCACGAATTTGTTCGGCGCCACCCCGGCCGAGGCCGTGATGCCGACGGTCTCGAAGATGCGCCGCCGGATCTCCTGCGCGATCAGGGTCGCGCTGCCCTTGCACTGCTTTGATTCCGTGACGTCCAGGTAGGCCTCGTCCAGCGACAGCGGCTCGACCAGCTCCGTGTAGTCGCGGTAGATATCCATGATCTGACGCGAGGCGATCCGGTACTTCTCCATGTTCGTCGGGATCAGGATCAGCTCCGGGCACAGCTTGAGCGCCTGGGCGGTGGCCATCGCCGAATGGATGCCGAAGCGGCGCGCCTCGTAGTTGCAGGTGGCGACCACGCCGCGCTGATCGGCCCGCCCTCCCACCGCGATCGGCCGGCCGCGCAGGGACGGGTCATCCCGCATCTCGACGGAAGCGTAGAAACAGTCGCAGTCGCAGTGGATGATCTTGCGGAGGGGATTATTCATACTGTAATTGCATACAGTATAAGGGCTAACAAAAAGGGCGCGCAACCTGCGTTGCACGCCCTCTTCCTGCCGCTTACCGTCTGCTTACCAGGTGAACTTCAGCGAGTACTTGCCGGCGCCGCCCGCGTGGTAGCGCACGCGGATGTAGCGCGGCTGGGTCGTGGCCGCGGTATTCCCCGTCGACACCGCATCGTTCACGCCGGCGCCGTTGGTGCTCAGCGTCAGCTGCGAACCCGAGGCGTTATAGGCGTACAGGTCGTAGTCGAGCGCGTTCGAGCCCTGGATGAGCGTCGCGGTCAGCGTCTTGTTGGACGGGACCTGGACCACGAAGTAGTCGGTGTCGGTGGTGCTCGACAGGCTGCCGCTGACCACGGTGCCCGAGGCCGCCACCGCATTGGCGTTCGAAATGAAGTTGTTCGACTCCACCTCGTTCTGGGTCGGCGGCGCCACGGCGACGGTCGTCGCCACTGCGTTCACGGCCGCGGCCGCGTCGACAATGCCGGCGCCGCAGCCCGAGCAGGCGGCCGGGAAGGCGCGTGCGGTGGCTTTCAGCTTGGCTTCGACTTCGTCCGGCGTCAGGTTCGGGTTCTTCGCCAGCATCAGGGCGGCCACGCCGGCCACGTGCGGGGTCGCCATCGAGGTGCCCATCATGTAGCCGTAGTTGTCGCCGGCCGGGGTGCTGGTGCCGGCGTTCCAGGTCGACAGGATGCCCGCGCCGCTGTCGCCGCCCGGGGCCGCCACGTCGACGTTGGCGCCGTAGTTCGAATACGAGGCCTTGCCGCCGGTCCGGCCGACTGCCGCCACCGCGATCACGCCGGCGCAGTTGGCCGGGTTCGAATTGGCCGCGTTGATGTTCGAATTGCCGGCCGCGACCACGACCACGGCGCCGCGCGAACGGGCGCTGTTGATCGCGTTCTGGGTCGTGGTGTCGCAGGTGCCGCTGCCGCCCAGCGACAAGTTCAGCACACGCGCCTTGTTCGGGTTGGCCGGAATGCCGGTAACGGTGCCGCCAGATGCCCAGACCATGGCGTCGGCGATGTCCGAGGTATAGCCGCCGCACTTGCCCAGCACGCGCACCGGCACGATCTTGGCGCCGAAGGCGACGCCGGCCACGCCGACGCCGTTGTTGGTCTTGGCGGCGATGGTGCCGGCCACGTGGGTGCCGTGCCAGCTCGACGGATCGTCCTGCGCCGGCATGCCGCCGCCGCATTGGCCTGCAGTGGTGTTGTCGCCGACGTCGCTGGCGTCGCTGTCGCGGCCGTTGCCGTCGCCGGCGATCGCGGCGCTGGTGATGAAGTCGTAGCCCGGCAGGATCTGGCCGGCCAGGTCGGCGTGCGGACGGTAGCCGGTGTCGATCACGGCCACGTTGATGCCGGCGCCGGTCGACTTGTCCCAGGCAGCCGGCAGATTCAGGCCGCCCTTGGGGTCGTAGTAATGCCACTGCTGGGTGTACATCGGGTCGTTCGGGGTGAACAGCGGGACCATGATGCGGTCCGGCTCGGCGTATTCGACGTCCGGGTCGCGCGCCTTCAGCTCGGCGGCGAGGGCACGGGCTTCGTCCAGCGACATACTGCGGCTCAGCTGCAGCACGTCGGCGCCGGTGGCGGTGGCGCGCAGCGCGCGCATGGTCGCGCCGACTTGCTGGCCGGCGCGGGCGAGCAGGGCCTGGCGCGCGGCCGACATGGCGCGCGCGGGCGCAGCGCCCTTGGAATTGTCGACCGCGTCCTTGTACTTGACGATCAGGCGGTCGGTCTGGGTAATGATCTTGTTCTGTGCCGCGTCCGACGGGGCGGCGTGGGCCGCCAGCGAGCCGAAGGCGACGAGGGCTGCGGCGCAGATTTTCAACACGGGGAACATCTTGTGGTGCGTCATGCTTGCTTCCTCTTTCGATTGAACTGAACCGAAGAGGGTAACGAAAAGCGGCCCGCTTGGGGCCGCTTTAGGGGTTTTCACCACAGAAAAATTTTTGATAAGTAATTGATTGATAAAGGAAATTATTGATTTAAAGCATTTCCTTTACAAGCCATCCGCAGTCTCGATTTTTCTGTTTCCAGACATACCAGCTCAATTACCAGCTCAGTTTCAGCGTGTACTTGCCGCTGGTCGAACCGGTGCCGCCGCTGTAGTACACCACGCGCACGTAACGGGCTGCGGTGGCGGTGCCGGTGTTCGCCGAGCTTGCCGTATCCGCGGCACCTGCACCGTTCTCGCTGGCAGCCAGCTGGGTGCCGGCGCTGTTGTAGATGTACAGGTCGTAGTCGGAGGTCGAGTTCGGCGTCATGGTCGCGCTCAGGGTCTTGCCGGCCGGTACCTGGACCACGAAGTAGTCGGTATCGGTGGTGCTGGCCATGGTGCCGTTGACGGTGGTGCCGGTGGTCGAGACAGCGTTCGCGGTGCTGATCGTGTTGTTCGACTCGGTTTCCGAGATCGTCGGGCCGGTGGTGGTTCCGCCGCCCGCTGCCGCATCGATTGCCGCCGATGCGTCGACGATGCCGACGCCGCAGCCCGAGCACGACGCAGGGAAGGCGCGTGCGCTCGACTTCAGCGCGGATTCGACCTGGTCCGGGGTCAGGTTCGGGTTCTTCGACAGCATCAGCGCGACGACGCCGGCCACGTGCGGAGTGGCCATCGAGGTGCCCATGTAGCCGGCGTAGCTGTCGGCGCCCGGCGACTTGGTGCCGGCGTTCAGGGTCGAGATGATCGCTGCGCCGGTATCGCCGCCAGGGGCTGCCACGTCCACCAGGGTACCGTAGTTCGAGTACGAAGCACGGCCGCCCGACTTGTTGGTGGCCGCGACCGCGATCACGCCCGAGCAGTTGGCCGGGCTGCTGTTGCTGACGTTCTGCGACTCGTTACCGGCCGCGACCACGACCACGGTGCCGCGCGAGCGGGCGCCGTTGATGGCGGTCTGGGTGGTGGTGTCGCAGGCGCCGCCGCCGCCCAGCGACATGTTGATCACCTGGGCGCGGGCTGCGATGTTGGTCACGCCCGAAACGGTGCCGCCCGATGCCCAGACGATGCCGTCGGCGATGTCGGAGGTGTAGCCGCCGCACTGGCCCAGCACGCGCACCGGGACGACCTTGGCGCCGTAGGCGACGCCGGCAATGCCGATGCCGTTGTTGGTCAGGGCCGCGATGGTGCCGGCCACGTGGGTGCCGTGCCAGCTCGAGTTGCTGGCGGCCGAGCCGGTGCCGCACTGGCCGGCGGCGGTCCAGTCGCCCGGATCGCTGGCGTCGCTGTCGCGGCCGGTGCCGTCGTTCGAGATCGTGGTGTCGGCGATGAAGTCATAGCCGGCCAGGATCTGGCCTTGCAGGTCGACGTGCGGACGGTAGCCGGTGTCGATCACGGCCACGCGGATGCCGGTGCCGGTCGCCTTGTCCCAGGCTGCCGGCAGGCGCATGCCGCCGGTGACGTCGGTGTAGTCCCACTGCTGGCTGAAGTACGGATCGTTCGGCGTGAACATCGGCTTCATGATGCGGTCCGGCTCGGCGTACTCGACCGATGCGTCGCTCGCCATCAGGTCGGCCGCGACCTTGGCGGCGTCGGCCACCGAAACCTTGCGGTTCAGTTGCAGAATGCGAGCGCCGGTACCGATGGTGTGCAGTTCCTTCATCGTCAGGCCCAGGCTGCGGCCGACCTGATTGACCGTGGCCAGGCGCGCAGCCGCCATCGGCGACGAAGCGGCGGCACGGCTCAGGCCGCGAGCCACGCTCTTGGCGGCTGGTGCGGACTCGTCCTTGTACTTGACGATCAGGCGGTCGGTCTGGTCGGTGATGCCCACACCCTGCGCGGCGGATGCGGTTGCGACCCCGGCCGGCGCGCCGGCGTAAGCGACGCTGGCGCCGAGGCCGATGACGGCCGCTGCGCACAATTTCAAGACTGCCGGGTACATCGATTTCTGAGACTTCATGTTTCTTCCTTCGTAGAAAAAACCACTAAAGTTTGATTTTCCGCAAGCACATCAAAACGACTCAGTGCCTGAGATCTAGTTTTGTCGGCGCCGGCTCTGCACACCGATTTCCCGTCTGAAAGCGGGACACGGAAGAGTAGCGCGAAGAAAGAAGTTGCGTAGAAATTTCACAATTGAATTCGTGATATTTACAACGAAAAGCCACACTCCGTAGCAAAAACCTACTTTATTTGGCGAAAAATCAGCTCAGCAAAATAAGATCTTGCTAAAAAGTGCCCGAAAATCACGAAAACGTCATTCTCGGTCAACCACAATATTTAACACATCGTTTTGACTTATATCAGATATAAGCAAGAAAATTTAATGTATGTGCATATCACCACTAAATGAAAAAAGGCCGCGATCGCTCGCGGCCTTTCCATGTTCAAGAAGAAAGAAACTTCTTAGAAGTTACCCTTGAACTGCACACCCCAGGTACGCGGCTCGTTGGTGAAGCCGGTCAGGTTGTTGAAGTCGATGGCGCCGGTGATGCGGCGCTGGTCGAGGATGTTGCGGCCGAAGGCTGCCACCTCATACTTGCCGCCCGCCCAGTTGTAGCCCACGCGCAGGCCGCCTTCGGTCAGCGGCTTGCCGCTGAACTCGGCTGCTTCGTACAGGAAGAAGTTGATCTTGGTACGGTAGGACCAGTCGGTGTAGACGAAGAATTCGCCGTCGCCCACCGGCACACCGTAGCGCGCGGTCGCGTTCAGGGTCCACTTCGGCGCCTGCGGCAGCGGGTTGCCGTTGATCTCGACGCGGCCGGCCGCGTTGACCGGATCGGTGATGGTGCACTGGGCGCACTTGTTGACCGACAGGCTAGGATCGCGGATCTCGGTGAAGTTGTAGCTGGCGCCGGCGGTCACGCGCAGCGACGGGCTGACGATGCCTTCGAAGTCGAACTCGGCGCCCTGGGCCTTGGTCTTGGCCGCGTTGATCAGCTTGGTGACGTTCGAATTGCCGCCGACCACGGTCAGCTGCTGGTTCTTCACTTCGAAGTCGTACAGCGAGAAGTTCAGGCGCGCGCGGCGCTCGAACAGGTCGGCCTTGACGCCGCCTTCGACCGAGGTGACGGTCTCGGCGTCGGCCACGGTCACCGGCACCGATGCCGAGGCGGCAGCGATACTCGGGGCGCGGAAGCCGGTTGCCACGCGGGCGTACAGGTTGACGTCGCGGTTCAGCTTGTAGGTACCCGACAGGTCCCAGTTGACCTTGCTCTTGCTTTCGCTGATGCCGGCCGGGCCGATCAGGGTCACGTTGGTGTGCTCCAGCGTGGCGAAGTCCTTCTTGTCGTCGGTGTAGCGCAGGCCGCCGCGCAGGGTGAAGGCGTCGTTGACGGCATAGGTCACGGAACCGAAGGCGGCCCAGGCCTTGTTCTTCTGGTTCGAGATCACGCGCGACGTCTGCGCCTGGGTCACGCTGTCGAAGTTGTCGCTGCCGCCGGTGGCGTCTTCATCGAAGTAGTACAGGCCGGCCTGCCAGTTCAGCGGGCCAGCGTTCTTCGACTCGACACGGAATTCCTGCGAATACTGGGTCAGGTCGGTCAGGCGGCTGGCGGTCTGCACCTGGAACGGCACCACGCCCGGGCCGCCGATGATGCCGCCGTCGATGTCGCCGCGGCTGTTGTAGTGATCCACGGTCTCGTAGCCGGTGATCGAGTACAGCTTGACCGCGCCGAGGTCCCACGACAGGCGCACGTTCGCGCCCTGGGTCTTGAGGTCCTGGAAGTTCTGGGCGTTGGTGACGATGCTGTTCAGGTCGTAACCGTCGGCGATATCGGCCGTGCCCTTCTTGATCAGGTTGGCGCGGAACAGGCGCGCGCTGCCCGAGGTCGTGCGCTGGTGCACGTTGAACAGCGCGCTGAAGTCGGTGTTCGGGGTGTACAGGAATTGCACGCGTTCGGCGTGTTCGTTGTAGCCGTCCAGTTGTCCGGTCTTGTTGGTCTTGGCCAGGTCGCTGTAGTTGTTGACGTAATCGTCGCGGTGCTGGCGCAGGGTCGAGACGCGCATCGCCCACTGGCTCGAGAGCGGCACGTTGACGGCGCCTTCGAGGTTGACGGTGTTATGCGTGCCCCACGAGGCGTTGTAGTAGCCCTCGACCTTTTTCAGGTTCGGCTTTTCGGATTCGAACTTGACCACGCCGGCCGGGGTATTACGGCCGAACAGCGTGCCCTGCGGGCCGCGCAGCACTTCGACGCCGGCGACGTCGAAGATCGGGAAGCCTTTCAGGATCGGGTTTTCCTGCACGATCTCGTCGACGATCAGCGACACCGGCTGCGAAGCGAACAGCGAGAAGTCGGTGTTGCCGTAGCCGCGGATGTAGAAGCGCGGGAAGGTACGGCCGTTCGAGGATTCGATGTTCAGGCTGGGCACTTTACCTGCCAGCACGCGGATGTCTTCGCCACCCGAGACGATGACGTCGAGTTTTTCACCTTTGACGGCGCTGACCGAAACCGGCACCTCCTTGATATTTTCGGTGCGGCGCTGCGCCGTCACGGTCACGGTCTGCAGCTCGTTGTTCGATGTAGCTTGGGCCAGTGCCGGGGCGGCCGACATGGCGGACAGCGCCAGCATCGCGCCGTGGGCGGCGATGACGCGCTTGTGCATCTTGGACATCTTGGTCATTACGGTTCCTAGGAAGGTGAAAAAAAATCGTCAGCGTGTCTCCGCTATTTCCCCCCTTCCCCCCTGAACGATGCGCATCGTTATCGATGTCTTCATCTTGCCAGGCTAGTAAGACCGCAATTGTCAGGCATGTGGTTAAGCTTATGCAAGAAATACGCGCGGCCGTGGGCGGGCGTACAACATTTTTTTTCGGTAAAGCCTTGCGTGCTCCGGAATGGATACGCTATGATGCGGGCCTCTTCGGACGTGATGACAAACGTTGGAAGACATCGCAGCAGCGGTTTGCGGGCGCTTAGCTCAGTTGGTAGAGCGGATCCCTTACAAGGATTAGGTCGGGAGTTCGAGCCTCTCAGCGCCCACCAGGTACACCGTGCGATGTCGTAGTAATGAAGAACCGATCAGTAGAAACGGAGCGGTAGTTCAGTTGGTTAGAATACCGGCCTGTCACGCCGGGGGTCGCGGGTTCGAGCCCCGTCCGCTCCGCCAGCATCAAGAAGAAGGGTCCGATTCGTCGGACCCTTTTTTCGTTGTCCGGCCGTTTTTCGAAAGCCGGCTCAGGCCCGCTTCAGCATCGGCTGGCCCACCTCGACCCGGTTCCTGCCGCCGCTCTTGGCCGCGTATAGCGCATGGTCGGCACGGGCCAGCGCCGCGGTCAGTTCTTCGTCAGGGGCGATCGTCACCACGCCGATGCTGACCGTCATCCGGTAGCTGGAAGCGCAGCCGATCACCGGCGCTTCGAGCACGGCAAGGCGCAGGCGTTCGGCCGCGTCCAGCGCGCCCTCGAGCCGGGTGCCGGGCAGTACCAGCGCGAATTCCTCGCCGCCCAGCCGGCCGATGAGGTCGTGCTCGCGCAGCACGCCGCGCGCGGTGTCCGCGAAGACCTTGAGCGCTTCGTCGCCGCAGGCATGGCCGAAGCCGTCGTTGAGCTGCTTGAAGTGGTCGATGTCGAGCATCAGCAGTGCGATCGGCTTGCGCAGGCGTAGCGCCAGCTGGCGCGCGCTGTCGGCGCGTTCGAAAAAGGCGCGGCGGTTCAGCATGCCGGTGAGGCCGTCGATGGTGGCCAGGCTGCGCATCAGCGCATCGTCCTTCTGCTTGCACAGCAACAGGAAGCCGAAGCCGTTCACGATCATCAAGAGGTAGCTGGCCAGGTAAGCCAGGCCGATCACCGGCGTCATGGCTGCCCCATTGCTGCCGCCTTCGAAACCCAGCCAGGCCCAGATCGCCAGTGCGAACAGGATGTTGTTGACGCCGATGAGCCGCTGCAGCAGCGGCGCCTCGCGCGGACGCAGCAGGACCACGGCCGCACCGAACACGGACACGGCGATGATGAAGGAGATCAGTTCCGTCAGCTGCAGTCGCGACGCCCCCGTCGCTACCGCATAGCTGACGGCCAACCAGCCCGGCAGCACGCCCAGCCAGAGCCGCTTGCGCCAGCGCGTGAAACCGAAGAACAGGCAATTGGCGCCGACTTCCAAGGCGACGCCGCCCAGCCAGGCGCAGGCGGACAAGGCTTCGACCAGGCGCAGTTCGAACTGCGGCGCCAGCCACCAGCAGAGCTGGGCCAGGCCGATCGACAGCCGGCCCCACATCCAGTAGCCGAGGGCCGGACTGTTCTCCGCACCGCGCATATAGCCCGCCATCAGCAGCGCAAACGCGATATTGCCGACACCGAGCGCCAGCATGAAAGTTTGGATGTCGATCACAGGTCGTATAAATGTTGCAATAGATGTTTCCCAAAGGAATTATCTTACACCTTTTTGACATGTGCGCATGTTCGATTTGTGCAGAGCAGACGTTTACTGTCCAATAAATACACAGCTGTCGTGCCATTGCTGCGTAGCACAAGTGAATCGTGCATAATTGACAAGCATGCAGTCCCTTATTCGCCGCCGTTTCCTGGAGTCGTCGTGATCTTTGGTTTTCTCAAGTCCCAGACCTTGTCGCAGCGCCAGCGCCGCCTGCAGAACACGACTCTGTTCCGCACGCTCAAGCCGCTGGAGGTCAAGTTCGTGGACGGCCTGATGCACGAGCGGCGCTACCTGCCCGAAGAAATCATCTTCGACGAGAACGAGGAAGGCCAAGCGCTATACCTGGTGATGGGAGGCCGCGTCGAGATCAGCCGCATCCACGAGGGCAAGCGCCAACTGGTGAGCGAGCTCGGTCCGGGCAGCTTTTTCGGCGACCTCGCCCTGCTCGACAATTCGCCGCGCAGCGCACGCGCACGCGCCATCGACCACTGCGACCTGGCGGTGTTCTTCCGCGACGACTTCCTGGCGCTGATGGATACCGATGCCGTGATCGGCTACAAGATCTCGCTGGCGCTGGCGCGTCACATCGGCCAGCGTCTGCGCAATGTGCTCGACGGCCGCCCGCAGCTGGAAGCGCTATGATCGTCGCGCCCCTGATCCGGGAGGAGCGCCCCGGGCCGCTGGTCTGGAGCGCCATCGTCGGCGTCACCTGCCTGCTGCTGGTGCTGCTCGAGCACATGCTGTGGCTGGTCCTGCCCTTCATCTTCGGCACCGTCATGTATTACACGCTGCTTGGGCCGATGCGGCGCCTGCTGCGCCTGGGCTTTTCGCGCAGCGTCTCGTCGATGCTGGTGTGCGCCATCTTTTTCGGCGCCGCCGCCCTGATCTTGGTCGCGGCGCTGGTATGGAGCGCCTCGCCTGGAGACGCCGGCTCCTGGCACGACAGCCTGGCGCTGTATGCGAACGGCGGCGTGGCCTTCGTGCGCAACACGATGGCGCTGCTGGAAGCGAAATTCCCGATCCTGGCCGAGATGCACCTGAGCTCCCTGGTCAACAAGCGCTTCAAGGTCTTCACCGACACCTTCGCCCAGCGCTATCTGACCACCATCCTGGTCACGGCGGCCGGCTGGCTGCCGTCGCTGCTGCTGGCGCCCTTTCTTGCCTTCTTCTTCCTGCGCGACGGCCTGCGCTTCAAGAAGTTTTTGGCGCGCGCGGTGCCGAACGCCTACTTCGAACGCACGCTGTTCCTGCTGCACCAGGTCGACCAGACCGCGCGCCGCTACTTCGAAGGCCTGCTCAAGCTGACCGTGCTCGACACCATCGTGCTGGGCTTCGGCCTGTGGGTGATCGGCGTCTCCTCGCCGCTGCTGCTGGGTTTTATTTCCGCGCTGCTGGCCTGGGTACCCTTCATCGGCTCGGTGGTCGGCTGCATGATGGTGGTGATCGTGGCCGCGACCGACGCGCCCAGCAATCCGCTGGTGGCCTACGGCGCCATCGCCGTGTTTATCCTGGCGCGTTTGCTGGACGATTTCGTGTTCATGCCGATCACGCTCGGGCGCAGCCTCAAAATCCATCCCCTGATCACGGTGCTGATGATCTTCATCGGCGGCGCGCTGTCCGGCGTGGCGGGTTTGATGCTGGTGCTGCCGCTGTTTGGCGTGGTGATGGTGATCGGCGAGACGCTGGGGCGCCTGATGACCAACCCGCGGCTGCGGGCGCGGCACCGGTATGCAAGGCAGTTGCGGGTGAAGCAGGCGAGTGGGGATCTGAAAGTCTGAAATTCGGGGTCAGAGCACTTTTTGCGGCAAGATCTACATGGCATTCTCACCATGATTACGCCAGAGGCAGCAGCTAATTTTCAGTGTCATTCTTGAGGCGAGAGCAGTTGTTCGAAAAAGTGCTCTGACCCCGAATTTTCTAACCGAATCTTCATAAAAAAACGGATTCATGTTTGCGCATGAATCCGTTTTCTCTTTCAAGCCTGGCGCAGATTTACTTCCGCCCGGCCGCCTTCGGCTTGGCCTTGATGGTCGACAGGATGCCCGGCTTGGCCTTCGACGGCGGCGGCGCGAAGCCCGCCGGCGCGCGGTCGCTGCGGCGTTCATTGTTCGGCGCGCTGCCGCGTGCACCACGCTCGCTGTTCCTGCGCGTCGCCACTTCGATCACGCGGCCCTTCGGCGCGGCGCTGCGGGCCTCGGCCACCAGCGGCATGTTCTTGCGCTCGCTGCGCGGCGTCATTTCCAGCTCGCTGCCGGGCGGCGGCACCAGGTGGCGCTCGCCGTTGCCGATCAAATCGCCGCGGCCCATGCGTTTCAGGCCTTCGCGCAGCACCGGCCAGTTTTCCGGGTCGTAGTAGCGCAGGAAGGCCTTGTGCAGCTTCCTGGTCTTGCCGCTCTTCGCGGTTTCGACGACTTCCGACTCTTCCGTCACCTTGGCCAGCGGGTTCTTGCCGCTGTGGTACATGGTGGTCGCCATCGCCATCGGGGTCGGCGTGAAGGTCTGCACCTGGTCGAGGTGGAAGTTGTTCTTCTTCAGCCACAAGGCGAGATTCAGCATGTCCTCGTCGGTCGAACCCGGGTGGGCCGCGATGAAGTAGGGGATCAGGTACTGCTTCTTGCCCGCCTCCTTCGAGTACTTGTCGAACATCGCCTTGAACTCGTCGTAGCTGCCGATACCCGGTTTCATCATCTTCGACAGCGTGGCCTCTTCCGTGTGCTCGGGCGCGATCTTCAGCAGGCCGCCCACGTGGTGGGTGACCAGCTCTTTCACGTACTCGGGCGAGCGCACGGCCAGGTCGTAGCGCAGGCCGGAACCGATCAGGATCTTCTTGATGCCGGGGATCGCGCGCGCCTTGCGGTACAGCGAGATCAGTTTGCTGTGGTCGGTGCCCAGGTTCGAGCAGATGGTCGGGTACACGCAGGACAGGCGGCGGCAGGTTTCCTCGACCTTCTTGTCCTTGCAGGCCAGGCGGTACATGTTGGCGGTCGGGCCGCCCAGGTCCGTAATGGTGCCGGCGAAGTTCTTGGTCGTGTCGCGGATCAGCTCGATCTCGCGCAGGATCGACGGTTCCGAACGGCTCTGGATGATGCGGCCTTCGTGCTCGGTGATCGAGCAGAAAGTGCAGCCGCCGAAGCAGCCGCGCATGATGTTCACCGAGTAGCGGATCATCTCCCAGGCCGGGATGTGCGCCTTGCCGTAGCTCGGGTGCGGCGCGCGCGCGTAGGTCAGGTCGTAGACGCCGTCCATCTCGTCCATCGCCAGCGGCAGCGGCGGCGGGTTCAGCCAGACGTCGCGGTCGCCGTGCTGCTGCACCAGCGCACGCGCATTGCCAGGGTTCGACTCGAGGTGGAACACGCGCGAAGCGTGCGCGTACATCACCGGATTCTCGCTGACGGTTTCGAAACTCGGCAGGCGCACCACGGTCTTCGCGGCCTTGGCGCGCGCGGCGGCCTGGCGTTCTTCGCGCGTCATGATGACGATCGGTTTCACCACCGGCTCCGGCTGCGCGTTCTCGGTGGCGCAAGCCTTGGTGTCTTCCTGCGCCATCGCATACGGGTTCGGATGCGGATCGACGCGGCCCGGCACGTCGACGCGGGTCGAATTGTGCACGCTCCACTCTTCGTCCGGCAGCCAGCCGTGCGGCACCAGGAAGGCGGTGCCGCGCAGGTCGCGGATGCTCTTGATATTTTCCCCGGCGGCGATGCGGCGGGTGACGTCGACCAGCGCGCGCTCGGCGTTGCCGAAGATGACCAGATCGGCCTTCGACTCGAACAGCACCGAGCGGCGCACTTTGTCCGACCAGTAATCGTAGTGCGCGATGCGGCGCAGCGAGGCCTCGATCGAACCGGCGATGACCGGTACGCCCGGGAAGGCTTCGCGGGCGCGCTGGCAGTACACGGTCACGGCGCGGTCCGGACGTTTATTCGGCTCGCCGTTCGGCGTGTACGCATCGTCCGAGCGGATCTTGCGGTCGGCCGTGTAGCGGTTGACCATCGAGTCCATGTTGCCGGCGGTGATGCCCCAGTACAGGTTGGGCTTGCCCAGCGCGCGGAAGGGTTCCACGGAGGTCCAGTCCGGCTGGCTGATGATGCCGACGCGGTAACCCTGCGCTTCCAGCAGACGGCCGACCAGCGCCATCCCGAAGCTCGGGTGATCGATGTAGGCGTCGCCGGTGATCAGGATGATGTCGCACGAATCCCAGCCCAGCTTGTCCATTTCGGCACGGGACATGGGCAGGAAAGGCGCGGCGGGAGCACGGCTGGAACGTTTGGCAACGTTCGCGAAAAGATTGGCGGGGGAGTTCATTGGCCGATATTTTACAGGAAAAGCGTTCGGCCAGTTCCCTCCCCTTCCAAAATTGGCTTAATTTTCAACAACTTGGCTCATCCGTTGCGGATGAACGTTGCGTCATATACCCATATTGTTCAGGATATTGCCCAGCTGACGCAGGGCCGGCTCCAAGGTCGGATGGCGGGCGGCAAAGCGGGCCGTGAGTTCCTGGCTGCGCGAGGCCAGGCCATAGGTGTTGGCGTCCGGATTGTCGGCGCGGCGCTCGAGCACGTGCTTGATGTCGCCGTCGAGCTGGCGCAGCAGCATCTCCAGCTCGTCGTCGACCTCGCCCGTCTCCTCGAGATGGCGGTGCAGGGTCTTCAGGTGCGCCTTCAGGGTGTCTTCGTTGTCGTTCAACATGTCGTCCCTCATGTGGTGAACTTGGTCTCCAGGTACAGCTTCTCGACCTGTTCGCGGGCCCAGGGCGTCTTGCGCAGGAACTTCAGGCTCGACTTGATGCTCGGGTCCTTGATAAAGCAATTGATCGCGATGCGGCGGCCGAGCCCGTCCCAGCCGTAATGCTCGACCAGACGGGTCAGCACCGATTCTAAGGTAATACCGTGTAATGCCTGAACACTCATATTTGCAAGTTTATCTCTGACGGAGAAGGATGGGCGCGCGCGCACCCATCCGTCATGGCGGATTATTCGCCGGTCAGGCCTCGGCGCTCCAGCAGCGGCTGTACCTGCGCATCACGGCCGCTGAAGCCACGGTACATCTCCATCGCATCCATCGTACCGCCGCGCGACAGCAGCATCTTGCGGAAGTGGTCGCCGTTCTTGCGGGTCAGGCCGCCGTGCTCCTTGAACCAGTTCACGGTGTCGGCGTCCAGCTTCTCGGCCCACAGGTAGCCGTAGTAGCCGGCCGAGTAACCGCCCGAGAACACGTGCGAGAAGTAGGTCGTGCGGTAGCGCGGCGGAACCAGCGGGAAGTCGACGCCGGCGTCATGCAGGGCCTTGGCTTCGAAGCCGAGTACGTCGGTCGGGATCTGGTCCGGGCCCAGCTGGTGCCAGCTCTGGTCCAGCATCGAGGCCGCCAGGTACTCGGTGGTGCGGTAGCCCTCGTTGAACTTGCTTGACGCCTGCACCTTGTCCAGCAGTTCCTTCGGCATGGCCGCGCCGGTCTGGTAGTGCTTCGCATAGTTGGCCAGCACTTCCGGCCAGGCCATCCACATCTCGTTGACCTGCGACGGGAATTCGACGTAATCGCGCGGCACGCGGGTGCCCGAGAAGCGCGGGTACTTCACGTTCGAGAACATGCCGTGCAGCGCATGGCCGAACTCGTGGAACATGGTGCGCACTTCGTCGTAGGTCAGCAGGGTCGGCTCGCCGGCGGACGGCTTCGGGATGTTCAGGTGATTCGCGATCACCGGGTGCGTGCCGAGCAGGGTATTCTGGCCGACGTAGGCATTCATCCAGGCGCCGCCGCGCTTGTTGGCGCGCGCGTAGGGGTCGTGCAGGAAGATCGCCAGCTGCTTGCCGTCGGTGTCGAAGACGTCGAACACGCGCACGTCCGGGTCGTACACCGGCAGGTCCTTGCGCTCCTTGAAGGTGATGCCGAATTCCTTGGTGGCGGCGAAGAACACGCCGTCGACCAGCACGCGGTTGTATTCGAAATAGGGACGCAGCTGGTTCTGGTCGAAGGCGTAGCGCTGGGCGCGCACCTTGTCGCTGTAGTAGTTCCAGTCGTAGGCGGCCACCTGGAATTTGCCACCCTCGGCATCGACGACCTTCTGCAGGTCGGCCGCTTCCTTCTTCGCGTTGTTCACCGCCGGCTTGGCGAATTCCGCGAGCAGCTTGTTGACGGCATCGGTCGTCTTCGCGGTCTGGTCTTCCAGCATGTAGGCCGCGTGGTTCGGGTAGCCCAGCAGCTTGGCGCGCTCGGCGCGGGCTTTGGCCAGCTCCAGCACCAGCTGGCGGTTGTCGAATTCGCCGCCATGGCTGCCGCGCGCCAGCGAGGTCGCCAGCAGCTTCTCGCGGGTGGCGCGGTTGGTCAGCACGGACAGCGGCGCCTGCTGGGTGGTGTTCACGACCGGGATCACGAACTTGCCGTCCAGGCCGCGCTTTTTCGCTTCCGCAGCGGCGACGTCGATCGCCTTATCCGACATGCCGGCCAGCTCCGCGCGGCTGCCGACCACCAGCGCCGAGGCGTTCGCTTCCTTCAGCACGTTCTGGCTGAACTGGGTCTGCAGCGCGGCGATCTTGGCGTTGTAGGCCTTCAGCTTGATCTTGTCGTTGGCGGACAGCTGGGCGCCGGCGCGCACGAAGTCGGTGTGGTAGCGCTGCAGCAGGTAGGCCGATTCGGCGTCCAGGTGCAGCGTGGCGCGCTTGTCGTACAGGGTCTTGATGCGCTTGTAGAGTTTTTCGTTCAGGCGGATCTTGTCGCTGTGCGCGGCCTGCTTCGGCGCCAGTTCCTTGTCCAGCGCGTTCAGGGTGTCATTGGTGTTGGCGCCAACCAGGCTCGAGAAGACGGTCGAGACGCGGTTCAGCAGCTGGCCCGAACGCTCCATCGCGACGATGGTGTTTTCAAAGGTGGGCGCCGCCTTGCTGTTGGCGATGGCGTCGATCTCGGCCGACTGCTGGCGCATGCCTTCCTCGAAGGCCGGTGCGAAGTCCTCGTTCTTGATCTTGTCGAAGGCCGGGTACTGGAACGGCAGGGTGCTCGGCTTGGCGAAGGGGTTCGATGCCGGCAGCTGCGATGGCGCGGCTTGGGCGAAGGTGGCGACGGCCGCAGCGACTGCGAAGGCCAGGATGTGGGAACGCTTCATTTACTCTATCTCCGTGTGATTATTGTTGGGTCGCGGTCAGGCCGCGGCGCTCCAGCAGCGGCTCGATCCTGGCGTCGCGGCCGCGGAAGTTGCGGAACAGGTCCATCGCATCGGCCGAACCGCCGCGCGACAACAGGGTCCGGCGGAAGTGGTCGCCGTTCTTGCGCAGCAGGCCGCCGTTCTCCTTGAACCACTCGACCGTGTCCGCATCCAGCTTTTCGCTCCACAGGTAGGCGTAGTAGCCGGCCGAATAGCCGAGCGAGAAGCTGTGCGAGAAATAGGTCGTGCGGTAGCGCGGCGGCACCGGCGCGAAGTCCACGCCGGCATCAATCAGGGCGGACGCTTCGAAGCCCAGCACGTCGGCCGGGATCTGCTTGGGCGTCAGCTGGTGCCAGCGCTGGTCGAGCAGCGAAGCGGCCAGGTACTCGGTCGTGATGTAGCCCATGTTGAACTTCTTCGAGGCCTGCACCTTGTCCAGCAGCTCTTGCGGCATCGGCGCGCCGGTCTGGTAGTGCCTGGCGTAGTTGGCCAGCACCTCGGGCCAGGTGGCCCACATCTCGTTGACCTGCGACGGATACTCGACGAAGTCGCGCGGCGTGTTGGCGCCGCCGAAGGTCGGGTACTTCACGTTCGAGAACATGCCGTGCAGCGCATGGCCGAATTCGTGGAAGGCGGTGCGCACTTCATCGTAGGTCAGCAGGGTCGGCTGGCCGGCGGGCGGCTTGGGGATGTTCAGGTGGTTCGCCACCACCGGGTGGTTGCCCAGCAGTGTGGACTGGGTCACGTACTCGTTCATCCAGGCGCCGCCCTGCTTGTTCGGGCGCGCATAGTAATCCATGATGAAGATCGCCAGCGGCTTGCCGTCGGCATCGAAGACGTCGAACACGCGCACGTCCGGATCGTAGACCGGCAGGTCCTTGCGCTCCTTGAAGCTGATGCCGAACTCTTTGTTCGCCGCGAAGAACACGCCGTTCTGCACCACGTTGTTCAGTTCAAAATAAGGCTTCAGCTGGCTCTCGTCGAAGGCGTATTTCGCCTGGCGCACCTTATCCGTGTAGAAGGCCCAGTCGTGCGCGGCGACCTGGAAGCCACCCTTTTCGGCGTCGATCACGCTCTGGATCTCTGCGGCTTCACGCTTCGCGTTGTTCACGGCGGGTAGCGCCAGCTCGCCCAGCAATTTATTGACGGCTTCCGGCGTCTTCGCGGTTTCGACTTCCAGCGAATAGGCGGCGTAGTTCGGGTAGCCCAGCAGCGTCGCCTTCTCGGCGCGCAGCCTGGCCAGGCGCTGCACCAGCTCGCGGCTGTCGAATTCGCCGCCGCGGCTGCCGCGCGCCATCGATGCCGCCATCAGGCGCTCGCGCGTCGTGCGGTTGGTCAGCGAGGACAGCAGCGGCTGGCCGGTGGTGTTGGCCAGCGCGATCACGAACTTGCCGTCCAGGCCGCGTTTCTTCGCTTCCGCGCTGGCAGCGTCGATTTCGGCATCCGACAGGCCGGCCAGTTCGGCGCGGGTATCGATCACCAGCGCCGAGGCGTTCGCTTCCTTCAGCACGTTCTGGGCAAAGGTCGACTGCAGGCTGGCGATCTCGCCGTTGTAGGCTTTGAGCTTCTCTTTGTTGGCGCTCGAAAGCTTGGCGCCGGCGCGCACGAAGTCGCGGTGGTAGCGCTCCAGCAGATGCTTCGATTCCGCATCCAGCTTGAGATTGTCGCGCCTGTCGTACAGGGTTTTCACGCGCTGCCACAGCTTGTCGTTCAGGTAGATCGCATCGGCATGGGCGGCCAGCTTCGGCGACATCTCGCGGTCGATCGCGTCCAGATTGTCGTTGGTGTTCGCGCCCTGCAGGTTCGAGAAGGTGGTCGACACGCGTGCCAGCAGCTGGCCCGCGCGCTCCATCGCGACGATGGTGTTCTCGAAGCTCGGTGCGTTGCGGTTGTTGGCGATCGCCTCGACTTCCAGCAGGTGCACGCGCATGCCGACTTCGAAGGCTGGCTTGAAGTGCTCGTCCTTGATCTTGTCGAAGGCCGGGTAGTGGAAGGGCAGCGTGCTGGCCTTGGCAAAGGGATTCGAGGCCTCGAGGACGGTGGCGGTAGCAGCAGTAGGGGTAGAAGCGGCGGCGAAGACGGGAGTGGCGGTCGCTGCGTAGGCAAGCGCGATGCTTGCCGCAACGATGAAGCGGTGTGGCTGTTTCATGCGATCTTTCACGAACACTGTATGGACACTGCCGGAGCAAGCCCGGCAGCAGGTGCGCGGAAGATCATAGCAGGTTAGTGTCGGGCTGCCTCTTCCTCTTCGATTTCCTCGACCACTTTCTCTTCGATGCGGCGGTCCGGAATCAGCCACATCACGGCCACGGCCGCATAGAGCACGAAACCCAGCCAAGCCGCAAACCAGGCCAGCACCACGCCGGTCAGGTAGAGCACCATCGAGATCTTGCCCTTGCGGTCATCGCCGACGGCCTCGGCCAGGGTCGTGTTCTTGTCGTGATTGCGCACCAGCCCGCGCACCAGCAGCGAATAGGCCGCCGCGCACATGAACAGCACGAAGCCGTAGGCAGCCGTGGGCCCGGTCTCGAAATGGTTCTCGCCCATCCAGGCCGTCACGAAGGGAATCAGGGACAGCCAGAACAGCAGGTGCAGGTTGGCCCACAGGATGCCGCCGCTGACTTCCTTCACGGCGTGCAGCATGTGGTGGTGATTGTTCCAATAGATGCCGACGTAGATGAAGCTGAGCACGTAGCTCATGAACACCGGCCATAGCGGCAGCAAGGCGCGGAAATCGGCGCTGTGCGGGACTTTGAGTTCCAGCACCATGATGGTGATGATGATGGCGATGACGCCGTCGCTGAAGGCTTCTAGGCGATTCTTTCCCATACCTTCGTCCTACGAAGTTAAAGGTTTGACATTATCACAGTGTCCGGCAAGTCAACTTAAACGTTCGAGCAGCTTGTTGAATATCTTGGTGATCTTGGCATACCCCACGAGCCGGCTGTCTTCTTGTACACGCACCTCACGACCAATCCACAGGCATTCTGGATATGCTTCCGGGGTGATAAACCAAATCCGTGCCGTTGCGGTCTCGCCCGCCCACACCTCATCCTTGTCCAGATATTCATGGCGCCCCGAGGTCAAGTAATTCTCCAGCACCTGATGATTGGGGCAATAGCCCGACCTTACCGCATTGGCTTTTCCGCCAGCTTCTGGCGAGAGGAAGGTGACCTCTGCTTCAACATCAGGTTGCCGCTGGTTGTACATGCTCATGATCCGGATTTACGTAAGCTCGTGGTAGATGGGTAACTCGCATACTGGAGCTTGTTCCAGTAGATGCCGACGTAGATGAAGCTTCTAGCCGGTTTTTGCCCATGTGCTTCCTTTTATTTAGCACTCATTCGCCATCGTACTTGTTGAAACGGATGACATCCTTGCTTACTCCATACACCATCATGACGCCTGCTCTCGGGTTAAACCAATAGCGCATCCACCCGTTGTCCATGCGCAGTTCCCAGTCGGTCAATGCCCCATATCTGGACAGATAGCGATGGATTTTAGCCAGCTTCGATTCGCTGGAACGCCGACCTGATTCGTCGTTATACCAGACGGCATTAACCTCATCGGCGTTGATATATATGACAAGTTCCCATCCCTTGGCAGTGGCACGATAAGCATGTTCCTCGCCTTCCAAAGCATGGACTTCGTCAGCACAGGACGCCAGCAAGCTTAAAGCTGACGCGAGATTGGCCCCTACCGGAATGTGCGGCGTCGACAAATCCGGCACAGCGTTTCTAAACAAGTTCAGCAGCCGCAAATTACCCCCGTTGCAGTTAGCAATCTCGACCTCTATCTGGGTAATATCCGTACTGGAGCCTGTTCCAGTAGATCCCCATGCAGATGGAGCTGAGCATGTCTTCCAGCCGGTTTTTTCGCATGATTAATTAAATTCGCATCCCGATCCAGATGACCGATTCCGTTGCGCCGGAGATCACAGCGCCGATCATTCGATCGAAAACGCCAGTATGACGAATGTGGGCGGCGGACTGGTCATGATGATATTGTTCTTCGCTCAAGATCGCCGAGATCGCGGCGGTGGCGTCGGGATCCGTCATGCCGATATCGAGGAGTTGTCGCTGCAAATGTCGCAGTACGACGCGTTCGACAGCCACGGTGGCAGTGGCAATGAAGCGGGCACCCATCAGCCCCGTCATCAAACCGAGCGCATAGCCGCCGAGGCCGCACATCCAATAGCTGCGACAACGCGGCAGTCCCCGTCGTTTCAGTTCATTGGCAAAGATGGATCGATGCCGCTCTTCATGGGCTTTGAACTCGGCCAGCTCGGGCAGTAATTCGCGTGCTCGCCACCGTGCTGCTGCCAGCTGGCCTGCATAGATATTCACTGCGCCATGCTCACCCGCATGATTCACCTTGATGATCCGACCGCTATCGACAGCTGGGATGTGCGCAGCATTCATAGTAAGCGTGTGACGCTCAAGTCTGCTGCGAGTACTTTTCATCGATGGTCGTTTTCCAATCCCGCAATATGGCAGCAATCTCGAGTGCATGCTCTCTTTTCTCGGGAAGCTCCATCCGGTCCCTTGCGACATGGACCAGGTAGGAAGCGATCTTCTCATCAATGTTATCGTCCTGTACCAAGAGCGAAAACACGGTGGGGAGATAGTCGTAATACTCGTCCCGCGCCATTGGCGAGCCCGCCACACCAATCGGGTCCCACATGTAATACAGAACCTCGTCAACCCGTTGATAGAGTTCGATGTCACGTGGCGACGACTTGTGTCCCATATTTTCTCCTGACAGACCATGTGTTGGGCAACGGCCAACTCAACTGGCAGAAGTGTGCCAGAGAAACCAACAGCAGCGCTCTAAAAATCTTCTTATCTAGAGACGAACGCCATTCCACGACTGGCACGTTTTCTGCAATCACCAATGATGCCGGCACGGCGCCCGGCAAATACCAAATCATTTGAGGAGATTGACATGGACAAGCTGACGATCAAAGACCTGGCCATCGCCAAGGCGCTCGACAGGGAGCAAATGCGGAACACGCAAGGTGGTATGGGACGCACGCCCCAGCAGATCCTGGCGTGGGAATTGACAGGCAAGCCCGCCACCTGGCAGGGCCTGGTCCTGGAGGACGACAACCGGCTGCACGTGCCGGTGATCTGACTGAAAAACCGCGCTTACTGCGAATCGGCCGGCATGTATTTCGGCAGATTCGCAATGAAATCGTCGAGATTCTCTTCCATCATCGCGCGGAACTGGCCGGTGAAATATTCCAGTGCCCGCTCCTTCTCGGCCTGCATGTTTTCCGGGGTGCCGGTGGTGCGGGCGACGATGAAGGCATTGAAGCGCGACGCAGCGTACATGGTCGAGGCGCAGACCTCGCTCGGATCGGCCGATTCGCACTGGTCGTTGGCGGTGTTGATGACGGTGTTGACGCGGTTCCAGAATTCCGGGCCGGGAGTTTGATTGCTCATGATATGTACTGTGGGTTAATAGTTGGAAGACTGTATCACGGCAAGGGCATCAGTAATGCGGCGGCCTTTCGTTGACCGGCCCCTGCCCGGCATCGCGCAATGCGCGGATATGGTCGGCCAGCTTGGCCACCATGGCTTCAAGCTGGTCGATGCGGCGGCCCTGCTCGTAGACGGTCTGGTTCAGCGACTCGACCAGGTTTTCCTGGTGCGCCACCTTGATTTCGATATCGATGAAACGGTTTTCGTCGCTCACGGTACATCCCACTTCAGAAATGAAAAGAGCCGCATTATGACAGCGGCTCTTGAAAAGACCGGCGTATCTGCGCCGGCTTTTGTGTTGTAGCGCTTACCCGTGGATGACAGGAATATAGTCGACGCCGTGCTCCAGCTGGCCCACGACTTTTGCAATGTTTTCCGGGCTGTCGCTGAAGTCGATCAGCAACTGGGCGCGCAGCGCGACCTTGTTTTCCGCAGGCGCATTGATCAGCGCGCTCATCCAGAAGTCGAAGCCCGGGGCATCCGGATCGCGGCCCAGCACGTTATGGTAAAGCTGCGTCACGAACGAGGTGTCGGTCAGATCCTTGCCGTACATCTTGTCGAATTCCGCCTGGCCGGTACCGTCACCGCCCACCATGAATTCGCGCGACACGACACTCAGCTTGGCACCGGTGTCCATGCGATCGATCCAGTAGCCCATGCCTTGGGCGTCGGATGCGCGGCCAAACGCCGCGGAGTACAACCGGAAAAGCGAGGCCGCGGTTTCGTCGATCGCGACACCCAGATCGTCGAACTTGATGCGCTCGACGTTGATCAGGGCATCATGGCCGTTGCCGCCGGCATTGTCGAAGATATCGAAGCCCCAGTCCCCCTGCTGAACGGTAAAGCCGGCACGCGTACCCGCATACACTGCAGTATCGAGACCAGCGCCGCCATCCACGGCATTGTTGCCCGCGCCAGGCTTGAGAATGTCATTGCCGGCGGTGCCGGTCATGTTCAATGCGCTGTTGATGTTCCAGGTCGGGCTGGTCGCTGCATTGCTGCCGTTCTCGCCGAAATCGATCGAGGTGACCCGGATCGTATAGGCGCCGTTCAGCAAGGGCGAGGTGTCGATGTGCCAGGTACCGCCGGCGCCGACCGTCGTATGGGCGATCTGCTGCAAGTCAGCGGTACGCATCAGCACGATGGTCGAGCCGGCTTCGCCGGTACCGTTCAGCGTGACCTGGTTTTCCTTGACGGCGTAATCGGCGCTATAGGTCGGCCTTACCGGCGGTGCAGTGTCCAGCGTGAAGCTGATTGGTTTGCTGGTCAGCAGCACGTTGCCCGAAGCGTCAGTCTCGGTCGCGTAAAGCTTGTGCACGCCATCCGGCATCCAGTCGAGCGTCGCCGAAAACATGCCGTACTTGTCCAGCGTTTTCGTCGCCAGCAGCTTGTTGGTATCCGCATCATAGATCTTTACGGTCGTGCCGAGATCCGCCTTGCCGTTCACTTCCAAAACCTTGGTTTTGGGATAGTAGCCGTATTTGTTCGTAAAGATGTTCAGCGTCAGATTGTCGGACGCGACGTCGGCACTGCTCACGCTCATGTCCGCGAACTGCAGTTGCTCGATCGAACGCAGCGTGTCGGTGCCGTCGATGCCGTTCAGGCTCGTGACCGTCAGGTCGCCGTTCGCCAGTGCGCTGACTGCATAGTTGCTGCGGGCGCCACGGAACACGGCCGTGTCGAATCCATTTCCTCCATCAATCATGTCATTACCTCCATCGCCTTCAAGCTTGTCGTTGGCGGCGGTACCCGTCAGGGTATCTGCGCCGCTGGTGCCCGTGATATACCGGCCGCCGGTTGAATTGATGCCCAATGCGCCACCAAGGCCATCGCCGCCATAAAGCCAGTTGAGCGCGGCAATGTCGTACTGGCTGTACGTCGAGTGAGCGCCACCCGCGCTGGTGTACGACATCAGGGTATTGTTGGTGTTGTCCTGCGACAACGGCAGTCGGATGCTGTCGTCGAAGGGATGCTTCAGGCCGAGCGCATGGCCCAGCTCGTGCAGCAGGGTTTCGTAACCGTAGGTGCCGGGAGTCAGGTTATGGTTCTGCGCGAACCATTCCACATTGTCGAGATAGACGTAGGCATCGGCTTCGTAGCTGACCAGCTGCGTACCCGAATAGCTGTAGCTGCTGTGCCAGCTGCACAGGCCGGTAACGTTGGAACCTTGCAGGTCCACGTTACACAAGTGGATATTTGCGTCGGTGCCATTGACGACTTCCTTGAACTGGATGCCGGTCAGTTTCGAAATGTAGTCCAGCGCAGTCCGCGTGCCAGCCTGCTGGGCAAGCGTGAACGCGACTTGGCCGCTCTGCCCCGCCTCGTTACCCGACGCAACGGAGAAGGTGTAATAGAGCGTGTTGCCTGCCGGGGTCAGGTAATTCCAGTCAGGACCGGTATCGAGCAATGCGTCGATATAGTTCAGGCCGGAGGTTGGGGTCGTGGTGATGTCGGTTACGGTTGCCATGCTGTTTAACTTCAATATTGATTGTGACAAAGTCACTTATGGAAAGTATTTCCTGCTCAACAGTTGAAGTCAAATAAGAGTTTCAATCGTGCGCACCCCTTGCTACCTGATCAAGGCTTATGCGCAACGAATAAATATTGAACACTTACGGACGATAACTCGACGCCAACTGTCGGCAAATGGTTTTATCTTGAGACTAGACTTTTGGTGTCGCCAATAAAGCCTTGAGATTGGCCAGGCGCGCTTTCGGGCTCAGCACTTCATCCTCCTTGGGCGGCGCATCGCCGACTTCCAACGCCATCTCCTTGATGAAACGGGATGGATCGCAATGCATCAGCTCACCGGCGCGCTTGCGCTTCTTGCACCAGGTGATGTGCAGGGTGCGCTGGGCGCGCGTGATGCCGACGTACATCAGGCGCCGTTCTTCCTGGATGCGGGCGGCGATCTTTTCCACCGGGTCGTCGACGTCGCCCTTGTGCGGCAGGATGCCTTCCTCGACGCCGACCAGGTAGACGTGCGGGTATTCCAGGCCCTTCGATGCGTGCAGGGTCGACATGCGCACCGCGTCCTGCTCTTCGTCCTGGCCTTCCAGCATCGACATCAGCGCCACCATCTGGGTCAGCTCGAGCAAGTTCTTTTCCTCGCCGTCGCGCTCGCGTCCGCCGCGGCCGCGCTCCTTCAGCCAGTTGGTGAACTCGAGCACGTTCTGCCACCTGGCCTGGGCCGCCTTGTCGTCGAAGTTCTCGTACAGGTAATGCTCGTAGTTGATCTCCTTCATCATGTCGTCGAGCAGCTCGGCGGCATGGTCGCCGCTGCCGGACGGGCCCGGACGCGTGGCGCGGTCTTCCAGCTCGTTGATCCAGTGGCAGAACTCGCGCAGCGGATACAGCTGGCGGTCCTGCAGCCGGGCTTCGAGGCCGCCCTTGAACGCCGCCTCGAACAGCGAGCAGTTCCATTGCTTCGAGACTTCGCCCAGCACCTCGATGGTGGTCATGCCGACGCCGCGCTTGGGCGTGGTGATGGCGCGGATGAAGGCCGGGTCGTCGTCCTGGTTGGCGATCAGGCGCAGGTAGGCGATGACGTCCTTGATCTCGGCCTTGTCGAAGAAGCTCTGGCCGCCCGAGATCGTGTAGGGGATGCGCTCCTTGCGCAGCGCTTGCTCAATGATGCGGGCCTGGTGGTTGCCGCGATACAGGATGGCGAAGTCGGCCCACTTGTTCTTGCGCTGGAAGCGCTCGGACGAAATCATGATCGCCACCTGGTCGGCCTCGGTCTCCTCGTTCGGCATGCCCAGCACATTGATCGGTTCGCCCAGGCCGTGCTCGGACCACAGCGCCTTCTCGAACAGCTTCGGGTTGTTGCCGATGACCGCGTTGGCGGCCTGCAGGATGCGCGTGGTCGAGCGGTAGTTCTGCTCGAGCTTGATGACCCGCAGGTCCGGGAAGTCGGTCTGCAGCGTTTTCAGGTTCTCGACCGAGGCGCCGCGCCAGGCGTAGATCGCCTGGTCGTCGTCGCCCACCGCCGTGAACATCGGCTTCTTGCCGAGGCCCGTTACCAGCAGCTTCACCAGTTCGTACTGGCAGGTGTTGGTGTCCTGGTACTCGTCCATCAGCAGGTAGCGCAGGCGGCGCTGCCAGCGGTCGCGGATCGGCTCGTTGTTGCGGAACAGTTCCACCGGCAGGCGGATCAGGTCGTCGAAGTCGACCGCCTGGTAGGCCTGCAGGGTCGCCACGTAGTTGCGGTAGACGCGGCCGGCCTGGGCCTCGTCCTCGTCCTTCGCTTCGCGGATCGCGTCTTCCGGGTCGACCAGGCCGTTCTTCCACAGCGAGATCGCGTTCTGGATGCGGCGGATCTCCTGCTTGTCGGTGGTCACCGCGAGGTCGGACACGACGGTGTAGCAGTCGTCGCTGTCCATGATCGAGAACTTGTCCTTCAGGCCGACCCCGGCCGCTTCCTGGCGCAGGATCTTGACGCCCAGCGAGTGGAAGGTCGACACCGTCAGCTGCTTGGCCTGTTTCGGCTGCTTGAGCAGCTTGCCGATGCGCTCCTGCATCTCCAGCGCGGCCTTGTTGGTGAAGGTGAGCGCGGCGATCGTGCGCGGATCGTAGCCGCGGTGCTCGATCATGTAGGCGATCTTCTGGGTGATCACGCGGGTTTTACCCGAGCCGGCGCCTGCCAGCACCAGGCAGGGGCCGTCGAGGTAGAGCACGGCTTCGCTCTGCGGACCGTTGAGGCCGAAATTCGGGGTCGACATGTGGGATATTTATTGCAGGACTACTGCAGGTGAGCTCAACATTTGAGCTCATCATTTTAACGAACCCCGGCCCCGCACGCTAAAATCATTTCAGCAAAAACAGATTGTGTTGCGACTTGTCAGCACGCCATCCGCCACCATATAGCGGCTTTAGTACTTAGTGCTGCTCAAGCGAGAGAACAGAACATGAAATTTGAACACCTGATCGAGATTAACGACCCGCTCAACCCGCTGGCCGACACCATGACCCGCGAACAACTGTGGCGCGGCCTGGTGTTGCGCGCGGAAGATCCGAAGATGTTCATGCCGCACCTGGACGAATGCACGATCGTCAAGCTCGAGAGCGGCAGCTTCGCGCGCCGCCTGCGCTACGGCAAGCTGGTGATCGACGACGTCGTGTACCTGGCCCCGCTGCAGGAAGTGCGCTACGAAGTGCCGGCCCAGGGCGAAATCGCCGCGTCGCGCATGACGATGACGATCGAGGCGCCCAGCGAAGGCGTGATGTGGGTGCGCTTCCTGTACGACGACGGCAACGCCTCGGCCACCGACGAGATGGGCAAGATGTACGAGGACTTCAAGAAGTCGGCCTACCAGGAGGCCGACATCGATACGATCAAGATCGTGCGGCAGCTGGCGGCCGAGGGGAAGCTGGACGCCAGCTATTTGAACTGACGGATTACGTTCCCGGCTCGACTTCGTCCGGATCGATGTCGCTGCAGCCCTTGGCGATGTTCGCGGCGAGGTCGCGCAGCGCGGTGCGCACGCCCTCCTCCACCACCGGGTGGTAGAAGGGCATCTCCAGCATCTGCTCGACCGTCAAACGGCTCTGCACGGCCCAGGACAGCAGGTGGCCGATGTGCTCGGTGCGCGGGCCGATCATCTCGGCGCCCAGGAAGCGCCCGGTACCGTACTCCCCATACACCCGCAGCATCCCCTTGTTCTGCAACATGACGCGGCTGCGGCCCTGGTTCTCGAACGAGACCTGGCCGATCGCGAACTTCGGCTTGCCCGGCGCGCACAGCTGCTTGTAGCTGGCGCCCAGGCTGACGATGTTCGGTTCCGTGAAGGCGATCGTCAGCGGCGCGCGGCGCAGGCCCGGGCGGATGTCCGGGTAGCGGCCGGCATTGTCGCCGGCGATCTTGCCGTGGTCGGCCGCTTCCGGCAGCACCGGGCGCTCGTTGTTGGCGTCGCCGGCGATGAACACGTGGCTGGTCCCGCACTGCATGGTGCGGCTGTCGAACAGCGGCACGCCGTTCGCCCCCAGTTCCAGCCCCAGCTGCTCGATGCCGATGCCCGTCACGTTGGGCGTGCGCCCGGCCGCCTGCAGCACGTACTGGAAGCGCATCGGGCGCTCCTTGCCGTTCTGGCGGATGGTGAGCGCCACCTCGTCGCCGTCCTGCACCGCGCTGACGATCTCGGACTGGAAGTGCAGGTCGAGCTCCTCCGCCATCACGCGCGCCGCGTTGCGCAGCACCGCCGGGTCGGTCAGCTGGGCCACGCTGCCGCCGCGCGCGAACACGCTCACGCGTACGCCCAGGCGCGTCAGGGCCTGTCCCAGTTCCAGCCCGATCACGCCGGTGCCGATCACGGCCACCGAGCGCGGCAGGTCCTGCCAGTAAAACACGTCGTCGCTGCTGATCACGCCGGGGCCGACATTCTCCAGCTTCGGCAGCCTGGTCGGCGCCGAGCCGGTGGCGATCACGATGCGTGCGGCTTCCACTTCGGTATGGTCGTCGACCACCAATGTATGCGGGCCGGTGAAGCGCGCATAGCCGCGCAGCTTGTCTTCATCCGGGATACTGTCGACGCCTTCCAGCACGAAGCCGACGAAGCGGTCGCGCTCGCGCCGCACGCGCTCCATCACGGCCACGCCGTCGACCCGTTTTTCGCCGGCGTGCACGCCGAAGCCGGGTGCGGCATCGATCATGTGCGCGGCCTCGGCGGCCGCAATCAGAAGCTTGCTGGGCATGCAGCCCACGCGTGCGCAGGTGGTGCCGTAGGGGCCGCCTTCGATCATGACGGCGCGCGCGCCCTGCGCCCTGGCCGAACGATAGGCCACCAGACCGGCGGTGCCGGCACCGATGACGGCAACGTCTACGTTAAGTCGTTTCATGCTGTACTCCTGGTGTCAGACATGCAAACGATACCCGTTTTTCAGGTTTTCCGTGTCAGACCGGCATTACCACCAGCGTGCCTTGTCGGTGTCGATGACGAGGTCGAACGAAATCTTCCAGTCGGGCGGGATACCTTCCGGTTTGCGGTAACGTGCTCCTGCCAGGCTGATGGCCTGCCGGATCACAGCGAAAAAACCCTCCTGTGCCGGTCCTGTTGCCTCCCGTCCCTCGGCCCGGAAATGGGAAGCAGCCGGTGTAAAGACCACTTCGGGGCTCCCCATGACTTCGCGCGTGACGCCTTCCATCGGATAGCGGGCTTCGGCAACGATGAACGCCATTTTGCCGACGACGAAGTTGCACACCTCTAAGGTCTTGGGTTGCCATTGGCGCAAGGCTGCGACGAAGCGCTCCGGGTCGTCGGTGTCCGGGAGTCTGGCGGTGCAATGGTCCGCGTTCAGCCTGGCGCGCTTTGCCCACCATAGCGCTGCGGCGGCATCGGGTCCATTGGCGGTGGCGGCAAAGCCGGCTGCCAGGCGCAGTGCGCCTTCACGGATGCCGCCCTCGTAGGCCTGGGTATAAAAACCGAGCGCCTTGTTCCAGTCCTTCTTGAGGCAGAAGCCAGCCTCGAACATGGTGCCGGCCATCAGGGCAACCTCCGGGTAGCCGGCCTGCAGGCCGCCGTTCAGTGCCTTGACGGCGCCCTCGCAGTCGCTGGCCCTGAGCCGTTCACCAATGGCCCCGACAGCCTTCTCGCCTTCCGTACGCGCCTGCGCAGCGCCTGCCAGCATCGTCAGCGCGAGCACCCATCCCAACCGGCATACCGTTTTTTTCATCGTCAGACGCCTTTCCGGTCGCTTCAAATATCCATCGGGTCGACTTCCAGCGACCAGCGCACCCGCGACTTCATCGCGCGCAGCGCATCCACCCAGACCCGCAGGAAAGCCTGCAGCGCCGGGCGCGAGCTGGACTCCACCAGCAGCTGGGCACGATCGACATTATGCACGCGCGTCATCGTCATCGGGATCGGGTCGTTGATGACCACGTCCTCGCTCGGGACGGCATCGCGCGCCTGCTCCAGGAAGCCGATAGCGGTGGCCAGTTCCGGCGCGTCCGCACGCAACAGCGCCTGGTACATGAAGGGCGGCAGGCCGGCCTGCGCACGTTCGGACAGCAGGCTGCCCGCAAAGCGGTCGTAATCGTGGCGCATCACCGCGCCGTACAGCGGGTGCTGGCAGTAGCGCGACTGGATCAGCACTTCCGACTCGAGACCGGCACGGCCTGCACGGCCCGCCACCTGCATCAGCTGCGCGAACAGGCGCTCGCTGGCGCGGTAATCCTGCGAGAACAGCGCGGTATCGGGATTCAGCACGCCGACCAGCGTCAGGTTTTTGAAATCGTGGCCCTTGGCGACCATCTGCGTGCCGATCAGGATGTCGACGTCGCCGCGGTGCACGGTGTCGAAGGCTTCCTGGGCGCTGCCCTTGCGGCGCGTGGAATCGGCGTCGATGCGCAGCACGCGCGCCTCCGGGAACAGTGTCTGCAAACCCTCTTCGATGCGCTGGGTGCCGCGGCCCAGCGGCTGCAGGTCGATGTTGCCGCAGGTCGGGCAGGAGTGCGGGATGCGCAGCTCCAGTGAGCAGTGGTGGCAGCGCAGCCGGTGTTCGGGCCGGTGCAGGACCATGAAGGCGGTGCAGCGCGTGCAATTGCTGATCCAGCCGCAGGCATCGCAGCACAGCACGGGCGCATAGCCGCGCCGGTTCAGGAACAGCAGCGACTGCTCGCCCACCTCCATACGCTGGCGCAGCGCCGCGATCAGGGCCGAGGTGAGTCCCTCCTTCGGCTTGTCCTTCTCCATGTCCACCAGTTTTACCTTCGGCAGCACGGCATCCTTCACGGCGCGTTCGCGCAGCTCCAGCCGGCGGTAGCGGCCCGTCTGCGCGTGGTGCCAGCTCTCCAGCGAGGGCGTGGCCGAGCCCAGCACGATGGGGATCTGCAGCTGGTGCGCGCGCCACACGGCCAGGTCGCGCGCCGAATAGCGCAGCCCTTCCTGCTGCTTGTACGAGGGGTCGTGCTCCTCGTCGATCACGATCAGCTTCAGGTGCGGCAGCGAGGACAGGATCGCCAGCCGGGTACCGAGCACGATGCGCGCGCGGCCCTGGTGCGCGGCCAGCCAGTGCAGCATGCGCTCGCCCTCGGACAGGCTGCTGTGCAGGGTCGCCAGCATCACGCCCGGAAAGCGCGCGCGAATATTCGCCTCTAACTGCGGCGTCAGGTTGATTTCCGGGACCAGGATCAGGATCTGGGCATCTTCATCCTGTGCCAGCACCTGGGCGCAGGCCTGCAGATAAACCTCGGTCTTGCCGCTGCCGGTGACGCCGTACAGCAGCAGCGGCGTGAAGCCCTGCGCCTGGCCGATGGCGTCGGCGGCCTGCTGCTGGGCGGCGTTCAGCACCGGCATCGCAGCCGGGGTCGGATCGTGGGCGTCTTCGAGCTTGGCGAGCTTCTTGATTGCGCGGTCCAGCGCCACCGTGGTCGACAGGCGCAGGTTCTTCGGCAGGCCCGGCATCGCCACCTCGCCGAGCGGGCGGTGATAGTAATCGGCGGCGAAGCGCGCCAACGCCAGCCACTTGCCGGACAGCGGCGCCAGCTGGCTACGCACGGCCAGCGCATCCTTCAGCTTGTCCGGCGGGACATCGGTTTCCTGCTTGACGGCGACGATCACGCCGACGGCTTCGCGCCGGCCGAAGTTCACCAGCGCCAGCTGCCCGACCGCCGGTTCGCTGCCGGGCTCGCACGGCCAGCGGTAGTCGAACACGCTGTCGAGCGGGGTATCGAGCGCGATTTGTAAGATGCAATACGCCAAACCGGACCTTTACGAAGAGCGCTGTGGAGAACTGTGGAAAACTTTGTGGAAAATGGAAAACTTGACCGGGACAAAGGTTTACGTTAGCTCAAAGCACTTAGCAATTCTCCAAGTTCACAAAAAATTTTATCTTTTAAATTCAGGCACTTGCCTAAGCAACCTTGCCAAGACCGAAATTCGACATCGCTCGCCCGCTTCTGTGCATAACTGGGCATTTCCGGTGAAGAACTTAAGCGCAGTGCAGCAAAAACTTGATGCAACACTTGAAGAAATCGCGTAAACCCCGGTAAACCAAGCACTTTTCGGGATTATGCACAGAAGCTGTGCATAACTTTGTGAACAATGCGCTGCCAACTTGGGCAAGTCGCTGCAGGGCAGTCCGCACGCCTCTCTGGCGCCCCTCCTTATCCCGGCAATAACATCATAAGAATCAATCACTTATGATATGCCATCCAGTACTGTACATTTCCACAGGACGGCGCTGCCGGGTTCACGAATTTGTGAATAAGTGAGATTTTCTAAGGCGCAGGCAGCTAAACTCAGGCCTTGCGCTGGCGGCGGCTGAACTCGTGCACAGCCTCGACCATCGCCGTCACCGATTCCGGCGGCGTGAACTGCGAGATGCCATGGCCCAGGTTGAACACGTGGCCGTGGCCGTTCGAGGGGGTACCGTAACTGGCCAGCGCCTTTTCGACTTCCGCAGCGACCTGCTCCGGACCGGCCATCAGCACTGCCGGGTCGAGGTTGCCTTGCAGGGCGACGCGGTTGCCGACCAGGGCGCGGGCGCGGCCCAGGTTCACGGTCCAGTCCAGGCCCAGCGCGTCGGCGCCGATGTCCGCCATCTCGTCCAGCCACAGGCCGCCGCCCTTGGTGAAGACGATCGCTGGGATCTTCGCGCCATCCCGCATTCCTCCCTCCGTGCGCTGCAACCCGGCCACGATCTTGCGCATGTAGGCCAGCGAGAAGGCTTGATAAGCGCCATCGGCCAGCGCGCCGCCCCAGGAGTCGAAGATCATGACGGCCTGGGCACCGGCGTCGATCTGGGCGTTCAGGTACTGGGTCACGGCTTGCGCGGTCACGTCCAGGATGCGGTGCATCAGGTCCGGGCGCGCGTACAACATCTTTTTGATCGTATGGAATTCACGCGAGCCGCCGCCTTCGACCATGTAGCAGGCCAGGGTCCAGGGGCTGCCGGAAAAGCCGATCAGCGGCACGCGGCCATTCAGGGCGGTGCGGATGCTGGTCACGGCGTCGAACACGTACTGCAGCGAGGCCATGTCCGGCACCGCCAGTTTGGCGACGTCTTCCTCGGTGCGCACGGTGCGCTCGAATTTCGGGCCCTCGCCATCCTCGAAATACAGGCCCAGGCCCATCGCATCCGGCACCGTCAGGATGTCCGAGAACAGGATCGAGGCATCCAGCGGATAGCGGTCGATCGGCTGCAGGGTCACCTCGGTGGCGTAATCCGGATTCTTGGCCAGGCCCAGGAAGGAGCCGGCGCGCGCGCGGGTGGCGCGGTATTCCGGCAGGTAGCGCCCCGCCTGGCGCATCAGCCAAACCGGGGTGTAGTCGGTCGGCTGGCGCAGCAGCGCACGCAGGAAGGTGTCGTTCTGGAGCGGGGCGAATTGTGGCATGGCGGGCAACCTGACAATGAGCGTGAAATCGAGGGCAAACGCGTATTATCGCATTCTTCGTGCGCTCCGGACGCGTCTTATAATGTCCCTCTCGCCTCCTGGAATAGCGAAAACCGATCATGACCGACTCTTCCCGCAAGCAGGCTGCCCCGTGCGGCGCCTGGACTTCCCCGATCACCGCCGCCGTCGTCGCCGCCGGTTCGACCCCGCTGTCCGGCGTGCTGCTGGACGGCGCCGACCTGTTCTGGCTGGCCGGCCGCGCCAGCGAAGGCGGCCGCACTACCCTGCTGCGCCAGCGCGCCGGCCAGGTCGAGGAGCTGACGCCGGCGCCCTTCAACGCTCGCACCCGCGTACACGAATACGGCGGCGGCGCGGTGCTGGCGGCGGACAAGCGCGTGTGGTTCTCGAATTTTGCGGACAACCGTATTTACCGTATCGACCGGTACGGCGATCCGGCTGACGGCAGCGAACCGGTACCCGTCAGCGAGGGCGGCGCCCTGCGCTGGGCCGACTTCGTGCTGGACCGCGCCCACATGCGCTTGGTCGGCGTGCGCGAAGACCACTCCGCCGGCGCGACCTATCCGGTGAATACCCTGTGCGCGCTCGGCGCCGACGGCAGCCAACTGGTGCTCGACGACGGTTACGATTTCTATTCCTCGCCGCGCATCTCGCCGGATGGGAAGCAGCTCGCCTGGCTGTGCTGGAACCATCCGCGCATGCCCTGGGAGGGCACCGAGCTGTGGCTGGCCGACATCGCCGCCGACGGCAGCCTGGCCAACGGCCGTCTGATCGCGGGCGGCGACAGCGAAGCGATCGTGCAGCCGGAATGGTCGCCGGGCGGTACGCTCTACTTCGTGTCCGACCGCAGCGGCTGGTGGAACCTGCACCGTTACGACCATGGCGTGGTGCACCCGGTCTGCCCGCGCGAAGCGGAATTCGGCGGCCCGCACTGGGTGTTCGGGAACAGCATGTACGGCTTCCGTTCCGAAGGGGAGATCGTCTGCACCTATATCGAGAACGGCGTCAGCAAGCTCGCGCGCCTGGACACGGACAGCGGCGCCTTGACCGCCATCGAGAATCCGTATCAGGAGATCCGCGAGCTGCGCGTGGCCGGCGACACCCTGGTGCTGCTGGCCGGCGCCCCGACCATCGCCGCCGAAGTGGTGCGCATCGACTTGGCGAGCGGCGCGCGCGAGGTGCTGGCGCGTTCGATCGAGCAGCTGCCGGACGTCGGCTATCTGTCGGTACCGCAGACGGTCAGCTATCCAAGTATGAATGGCCGTACCTCGCACGCCTTCTACTACCCGCCGACCAACGCGGACTATGCGCCGCTGCCGGGCGAACTGCCGCCGCTGATGGTGATCGGTCACGGCGGCCCGACCGGCATGGCCAGCAGCACTTTAAAACTGGCGACCCAGTTCTGGACCAGCCGCGGCATCGCCGTGCTGGACGTGAACTACGGCGGCAGCACCGGCTTCGGCCGCGCCTACCGCGACCTGCTGAAGGAGCAGTGGGGCGTGGTCGACGTCGAGGATTGCGTGGCCGGCGCGAAGTACCTGGCGGACCAGGGCCTGGTCGACCGCGAGCGCCTGGTGATCCGCGGCGGCAGCGCCGGTGGTCTCACCACCTTGTGCGCCCTCGCCTTCCACGACGTCTTCAAGGCCGGCGCCAGCTATTACGGCGTGTCCGACCTGAAGGGGCTGGATGCGGACTCGCACAAGTTCGAGTCGCATTACAACGAATACCTGATCGCGCCGAAAGACCGCGCCGACGCCGTGTATGCCGAGCGTTCGCCGATCAACCACACCGACAAGCTGCGGCGCCCGATGATCTTCTTCCAGGGCCTGGACGACAAGGTCGTGCCGCCGCCGCAGTCCGAGGTCATGGTCGAAGCCCTGCGCACGCGCGGCGTGCCGGTGGCCTACCTGACGCTGGAAGGCGAAGGCCACGGCTTCCGCAAGGCGGACAGCATCGTGCGCACGCTGGAAGCGGAGCTGTATTTTTATCTGCGCGTGTTCGGCATTCCTGCGCCTGCCGATCTGCCCGCGATCGAGATCGAGAACCTGGCTGCATGAGTGTGGAGGTCTTAGGCGCGATCCTCGAATCGTGCAGCGAAAAGCGCAAGCTGGTCCTGGCGCTGCTGGCCCTGGCCGGCGAGCCGATGGGCCGGCGGCGCATCCACGAGCACCTGCTGCCGCTGGGCGAGAGCGCGGTCGAGG
>Ga0308160_10000367_pt1 | contig 92591 bp, 81 predicted proteins | sample PhyFR1_FD_201036 | JGI IMG/M metagenome (GOLD analysis project Ga0308160, IMG submission 201036) | Phyllosphere microbial communities from UC Gill Tract Community Farm, Albany, California, United States - DLSLF.R1 | ecosystem: Host-associated > Plants > Phyllosphere > Unclassified | place: USA...
ATCCACGCTTCCTCTCCACGGTCGGTCACCCTTCCGCAGTTGCGCTTCACTTCGTTCGCTGTGGTCAGCTTACGGGAGGACTTACACCTCCAAGATTGCGCCCATGCTGGGCGCACAACAAAAAAGCGGCCCGCAGGCCGCTGAAAAGGGAAAGCCCCTCTTTAACGCAATGCGCGCAATCAGCGCGGCAACTCCGACGACCCCATCAGGAACTCGTCCACCGCCCGCGCACACTGCCGTCCTTCGCGAATCGCCCACACCACCAGCGACTGCCCGCGGCGCATGTCGCCCGCGGCAAATACCTTGGCCACCGAAGTCTGGTACGAGGTCTCGCCGTCGACGCTGGCGCGCGCATTGCCGCGTGCGTCCTTCTGCACGTCGAAGGCGTCCAGCACCTGCTGTACCGGCGACACGAAACCCATCGCCAGCAGCACCAGGTCGGCCTTCAGCTCGAACTCGGTGTCCGGCACTTCGATCATCTTCCCGTCCTTCCACTCGACGCGGCAGGCGATCACCTTCTCGACCTTGCCGCCCTTGCCCTCGAAGCGCTTGGTCGCCACCGCGAAGTCGCGCTCGCAGCCTTCTTCGTGCGAGGACGAGGTGCGAAGCTTGGTCGGCCAGTAGGGCCAGACCAGCGGCTTATTCTCGTGCTCGGGCGGCATCGGCATCAGTTCGAACTGCGTGACCGATGCGGCGCCGTGGCGGTTCGAGGTGCCGACGCAGTCGGAACCGGTGTCGCCGCCGCCGATCACGATCACGTGCTTGCCGGTGGCCTTGATCTGGTCTTTCACTTTGTCGCCGGCGTTGACGCGGTTCTGCTGCGGCAGGAAGTCCATTGCGAAGTGCACGCCCTTCAGGTCGCGGCCGGGCACCGGCAGGTCGCGCGGCTGCTCGGCGCCGCCGGCCATCACGATCGCGTCGTATTCCTTGGCCAGGTCTTCCGGGAAGATGGTTTCGCGCGCCATGTTGCTGACCGTGGTCGGGAAGTCCTTGCCGATCAGGGTGCTGGTGCGGAAGGTGACGCCCTCGGCCTGCATCTGCTCGACGCGGCGGTCGATCAGGCCCTTCTCCATTTTGAAATCGGGGATGCCATAGCGCAGCAGGCCGCCGATGCGGTCGCTCTTCTCGAACACCGTCACGTCGTGGCCGACGCGCGCCAGCTGCTGGGCCGCGGCCAGGCCGGCAGGACCCGAGCCGACGATCGCGACTTTCTTGCCCGTTTTGGCGGCGGCCGGTTGCGGCACGACCCAGCCGTTCTCCCAGCCGGCATCGGCGATCTTGCGCTCGATCGACTTGATGCCGACCGGGTCGTCGTTGATGCCCAGCGTGCAGGCGGCCTCGCAGGGTGCGGGGCAGATCCGGCCGGTGAACTCCGGGAAGTTATTCGTGGAGTGCAGGTTCTCGACGGCGTTGCGGTAGTTGCCGTGATAGACCAGGTCATTCCAGTCGGGGATCATGTTGTTGACCGGGCAGCCCGTATTGCAGAAGGGGATGCCGCAATCCATGCAGCGCGCGCCCTGCACCTTGGCCTGCTCGTTGCTGAGCGTCAGCGTGAATTCCTTGTAGTTCTTCAGGCGTGCGGCGGGTTCCAGGTGGTCTTCTTCCTGGCGCTGGAATTCCATGAAGCCGGTGATTTTACCCACGATATTTTCCTTATCAGTTCCGTCGGGAGCGCTTGCTCCCGTCGCCCCCGCGCAGGCGGGGGTCCAAGTTCTGTTTGCGATTCGACTGCTCAAGCAAACTTGGGTCCCCGCCTCCGCGGGGACGACGTTGGTGTTCTTACGCAGCCAGTTCGATCTTGTCGTTCGCTTCTTCCATGCTGGAGTTGTGCATCTCCTCCAGCGCGCGCTTGTACTCGGTCGGGAAGACCTTCACGAACTTGCTGCGGCTAGTCGCCCAGTCGTCCAGCAGGTTGCGCGCACGGGTCGAGCCGGTGTGCTTGAAGTGGCGTTCGATCAGGCGCTTCAGGATCGCTTCGTCGGACTCGCGCTCGCCGCCGCGGCCCTGGGCGTGCCAGGTCGACTTGTCGCCCTGCTCCTTGGTGGACAGCACGCGCTCCAGGTTCACCATCGTCGTGTTGCACTTCTGTTCGAACTCGCCCTTCGGGTCATACACGTAGGCCACGCCGCCCGACATGCCGGCAGCGAAGTTGCGGCCGGTGTCGCCCAGCACCACCACGGTACCGCCGGTCATGTATTCGCAGCCGTGGTCGCCGAGGCCTTCGACGATGGCCGTCGCGCCCGAATTACGTACTGCGAAGCGTTCGCCGGCCACGCCGTTGATGAAGGCCTCACCCGCAATCGCGCCGTACAGCACCGTGTTGCCGACGATGATGTTGTCGACCGCCCAGCCACGGAACTCGGTGTTCGGGCGCACGATGATGCGCCCGCCCGACAGGCCTTTACCCACGTAGTCGTTGCCCTCGCCAACCAGGTCGATCGTGATGCCCGCTGCCAAAAAGGCGCCGGCCGACTGGCCCGCGGTGCCCTGCAGCTGGATGTGGATCGTGTCGTCCGGCAGGCCGGCATGGCCGTAGCGCTTGGCGACTTCGCCCGACAGCATGGTGCCGACCGTGCGGTTCAGGTTCTTCACCGGCGAGATGAAGGACACGCGTTCGCCGCGCTCCAGCGCCGGTTTCGCCTGCGCGATCAGCTTGTGGTCCAGCGCGCGGTCCAGGCCGTGGTCCTGGCCTTCGCTGTGCAGCAGGGCGCGTGGGCTGTCGGTCTTCGGCTGGTAGAAGATGTTGGTGAAGTCCAGGCCCTGCGCCTTCCAGTGCTTGACCGCCTTCGATTTGTCGAGCAGGTCGGAACGGCCGATCAGTTCGTCGTAGGTGCGGATACCCAGCTGCGCCATCAGCTGGCGCGCTTCTTCGGCGACGAAGAAGAAGTAATTCACCACATGTTCCGGCTTGCCCTGGAACTTGGCGCGCAGGACCGGGTCCTGGGTCGCGACGCCCACCGGGCAGGTGTTCAGGTGGCACTTGCGCATCATGATGCAGCCTTCCACCACCAGCGGCGCGGTGGCGAAGCCGATTTCGTCGGCGCCCAGCAGCGCGGCGATGACGACGTCGCGGCCGGTACGCATCTGGCCGTCGGCCTGCACGCGGATGCGGCTGCGCAGGCCGTTGAGCACCAATGTTTGTTGGGTCTCTGCGAGACCCAACTCCCACGGCGTGCCGGCGTGCTTCACCGACGACAGCGGCGAGGCGCCGGTGCCGCCGTCATGGCCGGCGACGACCACGTGGTCGGCCTTGGCCTTCGAGACGCCGGCGGCGACGGTGCCGATGCCGACTTCCGACACCAGTTTCACGGAAATCGAGGCGCTCGGATTCGCGTTCTTGAGGTCGTGGATCAGCTGCGCCAGGTCTTCGATCGAATAGATGTCGTGGTGCGGCGGCGGCGAGATCAGGCCCACACCCGGCACCGAGAAGCGCAAGCTTGCGATGTACTCGGACACTTTGTGGCCCGGCAGCTGGCCGCCTTCGCCCGGCTTGGCGCCCTGCGCCATCTTGATCTGGATTTGATCCGCCGATGCCAGGTACTCGGCGGTCACGCCGAAGCGGCCCGAGGCCACCTGCTTGATCTTCGAGCGCAGCGAGTCGCCCTCTTCCAGCGGGATGTCGGCGACCACACGCTCCGAGCCCAGGATCGAAGCCAGGGTTTCGCCCTTGCTGATCTTGATGCCCTTGAACTCGTTCAGGTAACGGGCCGGGTCTTCGCCGCCCTCGCCGGTATTGCTCTTGCCGCCGATGCGGTTCATGGCGATCGCCAGCGTGGCGTGGGCTTCGGTCGAGATCGAACCCAGCGACATCGCGCCGGTCGCGAAACGCTTGACGATTTCCTTGGCCGGCTCCACTTCGCCCAGCGGGATCGCTTTGCTCGGATCGATCCTGAATTCGAACAGGCCGCGCATGGTCAGGTGACGGCGGCTCTGGTCGTTGATCAGCTGCGCGTATTCTTTATAGGTGTTGAAGTTGTTGGCACGGGTCGAGTGCTGCAGTTTCGCAATGGCGTCCGGCGTCCACAAATGGTCTTCGCCGCGCACGCGGTAGGCGTATTCGCCGCCGACGTCCAGGTTGTTGGCCAGGACCGGGTCCTTGCCGAAGGCCAGGTGGTGCAGGCGCAGCGCCTCTTCCGCCACTTCGAACAGGCCGATGCCTTCGACCGTCGACGAGGTACCCTTGAAGTACTTGTCGACCAGCGACTTGTTCAGGCCCACAGCCTCGAAAATCTGCGCGCCGCAGTAGGACATGTAGGTCGAGATGCCCATCTTCGACATCACCTTCATCAGACCCTTGCCGACCGCCTTGGTGTAGTTGTAGACCGCGTCTTCCGGCGACATCGGGTGCGGCAGGTGGGCCGCCAGGTCGACCAGGGTCTCCAGCGCCAGATACGGGTGCACGGCTTCGGCGCCGTAGCCGGCCAGCAGCGCGAAGTGGTGGGTCTCGCGCGCCGAACCGGTTTCGACGACCAGGCCGGTCGAGGCGCGCAGGCCGCGCATCACCAGGTGCTGGTGGATCGCGGAAGTCGCCAGCAGGGCCGGAATCGCGACCTGCTCGCCCGACATGCCGCGGTCCGACACGATCAGGATGTTATGGCCGGACTTGACCGCATCGACCGCTTCCGCGCACAGCGAGGCCAGGCTCGCTTCGATGCCTTCCTTGCCCCAGCTGACCGGATAGCAGATGTTCAGCTCATACGACTTGAACTTGCCGCCGGTGTGCAGGCTGATCGAACGCAGGCGCGCCATGTCGTTGAAGCTCAGGATCGGCTGCGACACTTCCAGGCGCATCGGCGGGTTGACGTTGTTGGTGTCGAGCAGGTTCGGCTTGGGGCCGATGAAGGACACCAGCGACATCACCATCGCTTCGCGGATCGGGTCGATCGGCGGGTTGGTCACCTGCGCGAACAGCTGCTTGAAGTAGGAATACAGCGGTTTCAGCTTGTTCGACATGACCGCCAGCGGCGAGTCGTTGCCCATCGAGCCAGTCGCTTCCTCGGCCAGCACCGCCATCGGCGCCATCAGGAACTTCAGGTCTTCCTGGGTGTAGCCGAAGGACTGCTGGCGGTCCAGCAGCGAGATCGCGGCCTTCTCGCCCTGGGCTGGCGTGTCCTTCACGCGGCTTTGCGCCAGCTGGCTGTCGGTGACCTTGATTTCGCCGAGCTTGATGCGCACCGACTTGATCCAGGCTTTATAGGGCTTGGCGTTCGAATAGGTGTCCTTCAGTTCCTTGTCGTCGATGATGCGGCCGGCTTCGAGGTCGATCAGGAACATCTTCCCGGGCTGCAGGCGCCACTTCTTGACGATGCGCGATTCCGGAATCGGCAGCACGCCGGATTCGGAAGCCATCACGACCAGGTCGTCGTCGGTCACGACATAGCGCGCCGGACGCAGGCCGTTGCGGTCGAGGGTGCCGCCGATGTGGCGGCCGTCGGTGAAGGCCATCGCGGCCGGGCCGTCCCACGGCTCCATCATCGCGGCGTGGTATTCGTAGAAGGCGCGGCGGTTCTCGTCCATGGTCGCGTGGTTTTCCCAGGCTTCCGGGATCATCATCATCATCGCCTGGCCGATCGGGTAGCCGGCCATGACCAGCAGTTCCAGCGCGTTGTCGAAGCAGGCGGTGTCCGACTGGCCTTCGTAAATCAGCGGGAACAGCTTGGGCAGGTCCTCGCCCAGCACGGCCGACTTCATCATGCCTTCGCGGGCGCGGGTCCAGTTGAAGTTGCCCTTGACCGTGTTGATCTCGCCGTTGTGGGCGATCAGGCGGTAGGGGTGGGCCAGCGGCCATTCCGGGAAGGTGTTGGTCGAGAAGCGCTGGTGTACCAAGGCCAGCGCGGACACGCAGCGCGGGTCCTGCAGGTCCTTGTAGTAGACGCCGACCTGGTCGGCCAGCAGCAGGCCCTTATAGACCACGGTACGCGCCGACATCGACGGCACGAAGAACTCCTTGCCGTGCATGAGTTTCAGGGCCTGGATCGCGTGGCCCGAGGATTTGCGGATCACGTACAGCTTGCGCTCGAGGGCGTCGGTGACCATCACGTCCGGGCCGCGGCCGATGAAGATCTGGCGGATCACCGGCTCTTTTTCGCGCACGCGCGGCGACATCGGCATCGTGTCGTCGACCGGCACGTTGCGCCAGCCCAGCACGACCTGGCCCTCGGCGCGCACGGCACGCTCGATCTCCTGCTCGCAGGCGATGCGCGAGGCGTGCTCCTTCGGCAGGAACACCATGCCGACGCCGTATTCGCCGGGCGGCGGCAGTTCGACGCCTTGCTTGGCCATCTCGTCGCGGTAGTACTGGTCCGGGATCTGGATCAGGATGCCGGCGCCGTCGCCCATCAACGGGTCGGCGCCGACCGCGCCGCGGTGGTCCAGGTTCTTCAGGATCATCAGACCCTGTTCAATAATCGAATGGCTCTTGTTGCCCTTGATGTGGGCGATGAAACCGACGCCGCAGGCATCGTGTTCATTGGCAGGATCGTACAAACCTTGGGCAATCATGAGGGACTCCACGGCATTTTGAATAGGTGAAGGCCGAGAATAGTGCACTGCGCAATAAACATCAATTAGAACAATTAGGGTCGGAGTCGAATTAAATTTCGAAACTTATCCTTTCTAAATAAACGGGGACATAGTGAACGGCCGGTCCTCAGCGACTTGTGGAGCGCGGTGCAGAAGCCATTTCAACCACTTCGTGGATCGCTTTGACGACGACCTCGGGTGAGAACAGCGGCATCTGGTGGTCCGAGTCGACGAACTCGGTCCTGGCTTTCGGATACAGGTCGCGAATCATCTCGAAGGTGGCTTTGTCGTTACGGAAGACGCCAAGATCGAGGGCAATGGGCGGTATCTCGCCCGGCTTCGCTTTCGGCTGGTTGATCAGGCGGACGATCGGTTTGTCGTCGATGCCGGCGAGCGCCAGCACGGCTTCGCCGGTCTCGTCCATTTTTTCGATCTCGCGCCAGACGATGGTGGAGCGGTGCACCTGCCAGAACTGGCCCGGGTCGAGCCGGGAGACGAGCTCGGTAATGGGCGTGCGGATCAGGAATTCGCCATGGCTGCTGGCGACCACCGTGTACTTGTCGTCGGCCTGGAAGAAGCGCACCTCGGCCACGTCCAGGTTGCGGGTTGTGGCACCCTGGCCGGCCAGGATGTAGCGCAGCTGCGGACCGCCCGGCGCCGCCGTCAGCTGGCGCAGGGCCGCGGCCAGGCCCTCGCCGCCAGCCGCCGCCGGCCGGGCCAGTGCTTCCTTCAGCCGCGCCACGGTCTTCGCCAGCCGTTCGGTGCTGACCGGCTTCAGAACGTAATCGAGGGCCGCGTGCTCGAAAGCCTGCAGCGCGTAGGCGTCGAAGGCGGTGACGAACACGACCCGGGTATCGCCCTCGATGCCCTGCGCCACCTCGAGGCCGGACAGGCCTGGCATCTGGATATCGAGAAAGGCCAGGTCCGGTTCCAGTTCGGCGATGCGGGCCGCGGCGTCGACGCCGTTGCGCGACAGGTGGACGATCTGCAGTTCCGGCCACAGCGCCAGCAGCTGGTCGCGCAGGTATTGGGACAGGTGCGGTTCGTCGTCGGCGATCAGGGCGCGTGTCATCGGGCCGCCTCCGCCACCTTCGTCATCGGCAGCTCGAGCACGGCCTCGGTGCCGCCGGCGGCGCCGGGCCGCAGACGCAGGCTGGCGTCCGCGCCGAAGCGGGTCTGCAAACGCGAACGCAGGTTGGCCAGCGCCATGCCGGCCCCGGGCTGCAGGCGGCGCGAGGGCGTATCGATGCCGATGCCGTCGTCGCTCACGCGGATGGCGAGACGGCCGCCGGCGATCACCGCGCTGACGCTTACCCTGCCGCCGTCGAGCTTGGGCTCCAGCCCGTGGTGGATGGCGTTTTCGATCAGCGGCTGCAGCATCAACGGCGGCATGCTCAAGGCCCGCGCTTCCTCGCTGGCCTCGATCGAGAATTGCAGGCGCTCTTCCATGCGGATCTGCAGCAGCGACAGGTAGCTATGCGCCATCTCCAGCTCCGCGCCCAGCGTGCTGTCGGTCTGGCGCAGCTGCGTCAGGCCGGCGCGCAGGTAGCCGGAAAAGGTCTCGAGCATGCGCTTGGCGCGCGGCGGGTCGTAGTCCATCAGGCTCTGGACATTGGCCAGGGTGTTGAACAGCAGGTGCGGTTCGATCTGCCCCTGCAGCAGGCGCAGGCGCGCTTCGAGGGCCTCGTTCTGCAGTTGCTGGCGGCGCAGGCGCGAGCGCCACCAGGCCCAGTTGGCTGCCATCAGGAACAGCAGGGATACCGCGATCTTCACCAGGGCCACCGGCGGTGACATGAACATCTCCGACAGCGCGAACCCGACCAGCGTCAGCACGATGGTGAAGCCGAGCGTGGTCCCGAGGATAAGACCGCAGAAGGCAATCGCGATCAGCGCCAGGCCGGCGCGCAGGTCGCGCAGGTCGGACATACGCGCAAGCAGCGGCGCCGGCAGCAGCCTTTCCGCCAGCCACAGCACGCCGAACAGGGTATGCAGGATACATAAACTGATGGCGACATTCGGCAGCAGGGAGGCCCACCACCAGCCGGGCCGGTCGACCCGGCCGACCATGGCGACGATGCTCATCAGCCCCAGCGCCAGGCTTAGCGCCAGCAGGGAAATGACGGCCAGGCGGGCACCGGTGGAGACGTCATGCTTCGGACGCAGCTCCCACAGCGAGCGCCAGGCGCGGCGCAGATTGCTTGTACTTGACATACAGGCAAGTGTAGCGGCTGCCGGACGTGCTGGCGAGCCCGCTGCGACGAATCGACAGCCGGTGCGACGAACGGCAGCCGGATGCGGTGGACGCGCTTATTCCAGCGCCGCACTGGCCCCGTCTTCGGCCGGTTTCGCCTTGAACGGCCGGCCGCGCTTGGCCGGCAGGATCTGCCTCTGGGTCTTCTTTTCCAGTTCGGCCTTGAACGCGTGCGACCCGACCGGCCAGCCTTTGGCGAGCGCAGTCCCGATCAGTTCTTCCTCTTCCCTGCCGGGCCCCTGCTGCACGAAGTCGGTATAGGCGGCTTCGCGCTGGAAGGGCGTGTTGCCGAGGCCCCAGTACAGCATGTGGTCGGTAACCAGCGTGTCGGAGCCCATGCCGGCATGGTGGGCATAGCTCGACCAGCGGTAGCGGCCGGGATCGGCGGCGAGACCGGCCCGCACCGGCGCCAGCTCGAGGTAGCGGCTGGCTCCCAGCAGATAGGGCGCCGCATCGACCAGCGAGGTGCGGAAGCGCCCCTGAAACAGGGTGCCCGAGCGGCCATACTTGGCGTTGAACCAGGGGACGTAATGGCGGCCGACCTTCTGCATCATCAGTGCCAACCCGTCTTCGTCGTCGGGTGTGGCCAGCAGGATGACGTGATTCGGCATCAACACCCAGGCGTGCACCGCTACCTTGTAGAGCCGGGCGCATTCCTGCAGCCAGCCGTGGAAGCGCGCATGGTCTTCGTCTTCGCGGAAGATGGTCTGGTTGTCGTTGCCGCGCTGGAGAATGAGGTGGGGTTGCCTGGGCAGGATCAGTCGGGGTTGGCGGGCCATGGTGTCATCGAAGAATTACTCTGTCCCCGATTATATGCGAAAAGCCGCAAAATATGCTCGACCATGTCCCTATTTATGCAATTTTCTTGAAGATGCCATTGAACGGCGGCTCCGGCCACACCAGCCGCCATTGCTCGCGGCTCGGCAAGTGCAGATACCAGACCTCGACCACGACGATACTCCCCTGCCCGTCGGCGTGGCGGTAGGGCGTGGCGACCGGCACCTGCCTGGCCAGTCCGCCGCTGACCTGCCCCAGCATCCAGCGTTCGAAGCTGCGGAACTCGGCCAGGCTGACGAAAGCGTCGACTTCTTCCCAAGGGCAGCAGAACGTCATGGCTTACTCATTCAGGCAATGCGTGAGGCAAATGTACATGACTTGAGCACGCTCATGATAAGGGCGCGCCAAATTCTCCACACTACCCATTGCTGTACGGAAATTATTAAATCAACGAATGCTGCGCTTAACAATAACGAGGATACTATGAGCTGGAAAACAATGGATCGACGTTCCTTCGGCGCGACGACGCTGGGTTTGCTGATCGGCCAGGCAACGGCCGCCAAAGCGACGGGCATGAGCCTCGTGCGCGCACCGACGGACACGCCAAAGACCTTTGTGCTGGTGCATGGCGCCTGGTATGGCGGCTGGTGCTGGGAGAAGGTCGCGCAGGACCTGCGTGCACAGGGCCATAAGGTCACGACCCCGACCTGCCCCGGACTTGGCGAACATGCCCATCTTCTGTCCAAGGACATTTCGCTGACGACTTTTATTACGAGCATCACCAATCACATCCTCTACGAGAACCTGAACGATGTGATCCTGGTGGGCAGTGGCTTTGGCGGGGTGGTGATCAGCGGCGTGGCCGACCGCATCCCGACCCAGCTCAAGAGCCTGGTCTACGTCGACGCGATGGTGCTGGAAAGCGGCATGTCCGTGTTCGAGGGCCAGCCGGCTGCGGTCACCAAAAAGCGCCTGGAGCAGGTGGCAGCCCAGGGGAAAGGCGTCGCCATTCCGGTTCCGCCAGTCAACAAAGACTCGTATCGCGGCGCCGATTCCATCACCCTGGCCTGGATGCGCATGCGGCTGGCGCCGCAACCGGTCGGCACTTACCAGGAAAAACTGGTGCTGAACAATCCTCTGGGCAATGGTGTGCCGCGCACCTATGTCGACTGCACGGCCTCACCCTTCGAGCCGCTGGTCGAGGTCAAGAAGAACCTGAAACGCGAGAAAAGCTGGAACTGGGTCGAGCTGGCGACCCATCACGATCCGATGATCACCGAGCCGCGCATGCTCAGCAGTTTCCTGGCCCAGGTCTGAGCCAGGCACGCGACACGCCATCAGGCCAGCGTGAATCCGGCCGACAGGCTGTAGCCTTCGCCGTAGGCGCTGCGCAGCGGCAGGTCCTGGCCGAGGCCGGTACGCGCCTTCTTGCGCAGGCGGTACACCAGCATGTCGACGCGGCGGCTGGCATCCGGGTCGTCGCCCCCCATGCCGGCCACGATCACCTGGCGCGGCACCGGCCGGGTGTTGATGGTCAGCAGGTGCAGGAAGTTGCACTCCTTTTCCGTCAGGTCGATGACCTTGCCCATCAGCTCGAGCTGGCGGGCCGACACGCGCAAGGTCCACTTGCTCGGCACCGGCGCCGGCTCCTGCGGACGCACGCGGCGGTCGAGCGCCTCGATGTGGGCAGCCAGTTCCGGAAACTTGATCGGCTTCGTCAGATAGTGGTCCGCACCCAGGCGCAGGCCGAGGATGCGGTTGTCGAAAGCGACCCGCCCCGTCAATACCAGCAAGCCGATCTCGGGATACAGCTGGCGCATTCGCGGAATGACATTGAATCCGTCTTCATCGGGCAGGCCGAGGTCGAGCACCACCACGGCAGCGGGCGTGCGGGTCAGCGCTGCCCACATGTCGCCGGCCGTGGTCGCGATCGTGACCTCATGGCCGAGCTCCTTGAGGAAGTCAGCCATGTCGCCGGCGTATTCGCCATTGTCTTCAACAATCAGTATTTGCGTCATGGGTTCTTTAGTTATTATTCCCGGAACTCTTGCGTCGGGCGCTTATCCCCGTAAGCCGCCCCGATTATCACTGCTGCTCTCTCCGGAAGCAAGACCTTTACCCGGAGCATCCTGTACCGGCAGCCACAGCCGGAACTCCGCCCCGCCTCCTTTCGGCGCCGCATGCTCCAGCGTGCCGCCATGCACTTCGACCACCGAGCGGGCCATGTACAAGCCCAGGCCGCTGCCCGGCACACCGGCCGCATTGCTGCCGCGATAGCCCCTGTCGAAAATGCGCGGCAGGTCTTCCGCCGGCACGCCCGGGCCGGTATCGCGTAGCGCCAGCTCGACGCCCTTGCCATGGCGCCGGCCCAGCACGCTCAGGCTGCTGTCGGTGGGGGTGTAGCGCACCGCGTTGTCCAGCAAAATCTTCAGCGCCAGGCGCAGCCCGGCCGGATCGCCGCGCAGCTGCGCCGGCAATTCCTCCGCCACCAGCGTGACCTTGCGGCCGGCCACGCGGGCCTGCGCCACCACCTCTTCCAGCAGCAGGCGCGGCGGCACGGTATTGGCCTGGCGCTGGCGCCCGATGGCCGCCATCCGCTCCGGCGACAGGTAATCGTCCATCATCGCGATCAGGCGGTCGGTCGCGGTCGCGATCTTGCGGTGGCGCTGGCGGGTCGGCTCGTCGGCGTTCGCGTTGGTCGCCTCCAGGCGCTGGATGGCGCCGTCGATGGTCGACAGCGGCGTGCGGAATTCGTGGTTCAGCATGCTGGCGAAGCGCTTCTGCTCGCGCTCCCGTTCGCGCCGCGCCGACAGGTCGCGTACGATCCCGGCCAGCGCCCGGGCCTTGCCGGCCTCGTCCAGCAACAGGGTCGAGATCACTTCCACCGGCACCTCGCGGCCGTCCGGGCGGCGCAGGTCGAACTCGCGTACGACGCGCAGGCGCGAGCCGTCGCCGGCAGCAAAGCGGCGCAGACGCTCCTGCAGGCCGGCAGACAGCGGCGCCAGGGGACCGGCTCGATTTCTTGCAAAATGTTCATGAACATCGACAACGCCATAACCCAGCATATCGTTGACATGTGGACTCAGGTACACCGGCAGGCCGCTGGCGCAGTCGAGGATGAAGACGAGGTCGCCGCCGAGTTCGGCGATGGTGCGGAAGGCGTCAGCCGTGACCAGGCTGGACGTGGGCAGCGCATCGCCAGGAGGAAGAACGGGTGCGCTGCGGGCCATATGAACCTTCGAGAAGTTGATTGCTTTCAGGAAGTATAGTGCCCGACTTGAAGGTTTGTATAGAACGGTGACTCTAAGGCGTTGCTTTCAGCACGCACGATGCATAAACGGCGCAATTGCATAAATACAAAAGCAAGATCTGCGAATAAGGTGTTACATGCAAAAGCGCCGTCCCTGTTTGTGCAGGGACGGCGTTTCAATTGCCGGCTCGGCATGGTACGGAAGGCCTCGACCATGGCCAGACCGCGGCAGTAAGCTTACTTGCGCTTGCGGCGCAACAGCATTCCAGCACCGGCCAGGCCCATCAGGGCCAGCGAACCTGGCTCCGGCAGGTCGGTCGTCGGCGCGACGCCGGTGATGCTTAGTACGGACGAATCCAGATTGTTGCTGTCGACCGTCAGAATGCCGGTCGCTGTCATGCCGTTCGAGAAAGAGCTGCTGACGGTGGCGCCAGCCAGCATGTTGCCGAAGACACTCAATTCGGTGACGGAGTCGACGTCGATCATCCAGCTGAAGGTTTCGCCAGCGTTGAAATCGTTGAAGCGCAGATCCAGCACGGTGGCGCCGTCGGCGACGGTCAGCGGTGCGTACAGGCCGGTAAGGGCCGCCGCCGCCACATCTGGCGTGAAGGCATAGGGACTCTGCGGGTCCGGATTGCAAGCGCCGCCAACCACGGTGTCGAAGCAGTAAGGGCCGCCTGCGGTAATGGTCGACAGGTCCAGAACGAAGCGGCTGATGTTTTCACCCGCCGTCGACGTGTTTGTAAACGAGAACGTTGCCCCAAAGGTATCGCCGTTGATGGCGAAGGAAAGGGACGGGGTGGCGTGCGCCAGATTTGCCATTGCCGCGGCGGCGGTGATGGCGACGATGCTCAGGATTTTTTTCATTTGGTATCTTTATGTTGGTTTCAGGACGTCGCCTGCACAGGTTTGGACAGGCTATTTGTCATTAGGCAACTCCCACTAAGCAATTAGCGCGCCATATTTACAATGTCTTGTGAAAACAAGAGCTTGCTGTGCAGGCAGCGTTGGTAGCAAGACACCAATCTGCTCATGTGTAAGAATTTCCAACATTCATCAAGCATGACGCACGCCGGACGCCAAAAGAAAAGGGAACAATGTTTCCATTGTTCCCTTCGGTGCGTGACCGGTATGAAGCCGGTACGGATTTAGTCTTCCAGCGGCGCGAAGATCGCCTGCAGATCTTCCTGCGTCAGCGCCATCTTCTGCGATTCGCCTTCGGACAGGATCGACTGCGCCAGCTCCGACTTCTTCTGCTGCAGCAGCTGGATCTTTTCTTCCAGCGTGCCTTTCGCGATCAGTTTATAGACGAACACCGGCTTGTCCTGGCCGATGCGCCAGGCGCGGTCGGTGGCCTGGTTCTCGGCGGCCGGGTTCCACCACGGGTCGTAGTGGATCACGGTATCGGCCGCGGTCAGGTTCAGGCCGACGCCGCCCGCCTTCAGGCTGATCAGGAAGATCGGCACCGCGCCCTGCTGGAAGGCGGCCACCTGCGCCGAGCGGTCGCGGGTTTCGCCGGTCAGCAGCGCGTAGCGGATGCCGCGCGCTTCCAGCTCTTCCTCGATCAGCGCCAGCATGCTGGTGAACTGCGAGAACACCAGGATCTTGCGGCCTTCGCCCAGCAGGTCGTCGACCATCTGCATCAGGTCGGTCAGCTTGGCCGAGACCGCTGCCGTGTTCTTGCGCGACGGCATGGATTTCACCAGGCGCGGATCGCAGCAGACCTGGCGCAGTTTCAGCAGCGCTTCCAGGATCACGATCTGGCTGCGCGCCACGCCCTTGCGGTCGATCTCCTCGCGCACCTTCTTGTCCATCGCCAGGCGCACGGTCTCGTAGAGGTCGCGCTGCGGGCCGCTGATCTCGATACGGCGGATCATCTCCGTCTTTTCCGGCAGTTCCTTGGCCACGTGATCCTTGGTGCGGCGCAGCAGGAACGGCCGGATGCGGCGATTCAGCAGGGTGCGGCGCACCGGATCGTCCTGGCGTTCGATCGGATGGCGGAATTGGCTATTAAACGTCTTCTCGTCGCCGAGCAGGCCCGGCAGCAGGAAGTGGAACTGCGACCACAGTTCGCCCAGATGGTTTTCCAGCGGCGTGCCGGACAGGCACAGGCGGTGGCGCGCGTTCAGCGAGCCGGCCGTTTGCGCCGCCTTCGAGCGGGTGTTCTTGATGTAGTGCGATTCGTCCAGGATCACCAGGTGGTACTGGTGCTCGCGCAGCTTTTCCTCGTCGCGCGGCAGCAGTGCGTAGGTGGTCAGCACGATGTCGGCGCTGTCGATCTGGTCGAACAGCTCCATCCGCTCCTTGCCCTGCAGTAGCAGCACCTTCAGGCTGGGGGCGAAGCGCGCGGCTTCTTCCATCCAGTTCATCATGAGGCTGGTCGGTGCGATCACCAGCGCCGGGCTGGTCAGCCTGCCCGCTTCCTTTTCGGTCAGGATGTGGGCGATGGTCTGCACGGTCTTGCCGAGACCCATGTCGTCGGCCAGGATGCCGCCCAGGTCGTATTCGCGCAGGAACTGCATCCAGGCGAGGCCGTCGAGCTGGTAATCGCGCAGGGTCGCCTGCAAGCCTTTCGGCGCATCGACCTTCTTCACTTTGCCGAACTGGCTCAGCTTGCGGCCGGTCTCGCGCAGGCGTTCGCCGCCGGTCCAGGTGAACTCGGCGCCGCGCGCCAGCTCTTCCAGGCGCGCCGCATCCAGCGTCGACAGGCGTACCTTGGCCTTGATCTTGTCGTTGAAATACAGCTCGCCCAGCGTCGACAGGATGGGTTTGACGCGGCCCCAGGGCAGCGCCACACGCACGCCGTCAGGCAGGGTCGCCAGCATCTGGTCGGCTTCCTGGTGCACGGCCAGCACTTCCGGATTGAAATCCAGCGGCGCACTACGGATCAGCTGGACCAGCACCGGCAGCAGCGGCACGCGCTTGCTGTTGACCACGATGCCCAGTTCCAGCTCGAACCAGGCGTTACCGGCTTCCGCCGGCTCGTCGATGTCGGCATACCAGTCCTCGACCGGCACCACGTCGTAGCGGTACTTGGCCGACTTCTGCACATTCCAGCCGAGATCGGCCAGCGATTCGAGGTCGTTGCCGGCAAAGCGCAGCCACTGCGCCTGGCCGTCCAGCAGCAGCGCGCCGGACAGGCTGCTCAGCGGCGTGGTGGCCGGCTTGCGGAAGCCCATCTTGTTCAGGATGTCGAGCGCCTTCGCTTCGGCGGCTTCGTCGCGCGCGATGATCTCGGTGACGTCGCCGATCTGGCGCACCACACGCTGGGCCGGATCGAAGGAGATGCGCTGGCCGTCGTAGTCGAAGGCGAGGACGGCGAAGTCCTGCCAGCGCTGGCCGCTGCCCTCGGCCACCGGAATCGCGTCCAGCAGCAGGTGCGGCACCGGTTTGACGTCGTCGCGCAGGCGCTGCGTGAGCGGCTGCGGCAGCGGCATCAGCTGCTGCAGGCCGTGCGCCAGCAGCAGTTGCGAGACGCGTTTCTTGTCGTTGCCGCCCAGGGCCGGGGCTTGCGCCACCAGCGCCTGCAGGTCGGCCAGCGAGATGTCGATCCCACCACGGTTCAGCTCGAGAGGACCGCAGGACAGGTTGTCGATGTACCACGGCGGATCGGTCGGCAGCATGTAGTCGACCAGGTCGGCGCCGGCGTGGGTGGCACCCTTGGCCGGTTCCACCGACCAGCCGAGCTTGGCAACCCGCCCTTCGTCGCGCCAGGCCAGGCTGGCCTTGCGTACCGGCCCCTGCTGCAGCGGATACAGCAGGCCGTTGCTCATGTCCGACCACGAGTTGGCCCACAGCAGCTTGCCCTGCGCGAGCAGCTGCTCGAGCAGGATGGCGCCGACCTTGCCCTTGGGCTCGGTCGCGCTGGTGCTCTGGTTCGATCCGCTGCGCATGGCGATGAAGAACCGGACCAGGTCCTCGTCCTCGCCTTCCAGGTAAGCGGGCGGCGCCGATAGCAGCGAAAACACTTCGCCGACCGGGCTGGCCGAGGCCACGTCGCCGTTCGGGCGCAGACGCGCCTTGCACAGGCACACCGCGACGTGACGGCCGCCGCTGGTCGGGGCCATGACATAAACGAATTTGTACTGAACAGCTTTGGGGTCGGCGACTTCCGCGGTCAGCTTCGGCTGGGGATGTGCTGCCGCTTCGACCCTTTGCAGCCAGCTCAACACGGGAGCGGGCAAGGCCGGAGCGCGGGCTGGCGCTCTGGCAGGTGGTGCCTCGCTGGTGTCGTCGCGATGAAGATCAACTGTGTGCATGGGTCTCACGAGTCTGTATGAAAAAAAACAACAACCGATATTATCGTTGATGCGATCCATTCTGTTTTGTTCGGAATCGCACCTTGCCAAGAAATCTTTACTGCCCGAAAGAGAGCAAAAGGAGTAAAAGTTACACTTTTCCGCGCGTTTGCACCACCCCCACACGAACGAGCGCGGCCAATAAATCGTGGACAGCGCCGGCATCGGGGCGGTTCCGGCGATTGCGGCGGCTGTCAAGACTGGCGCATCCGGCCGGTTTGCGTATCATTGCTCGCCTGACTCACGGATTTTGCGCACCATGCTGCCTTCGATCGAACAACGCCTCGCTTCAGAACTGTCCGCCAAACCGGCCCAGGTGGCCGCCGCCGTCGCCCTCCTCGACGAGGGCGCAACCGTGCCCTTCATCGCCCGCTACCGCAAGGAAGCGACGGGCGGCCTGGACGATATCCAGCTGCGCCTGCTGGAAGAACGCCTGCGCTACCTGCGCGAACTCGAAGAGCGCCGCGCCGCGGTGATCGCCTCGATCACGGAACAGAACAAGATGACGCCGGATCTGCTGCAGGCGATCTCGCTCGCGGAAGACAAGACCCGCCTCGAAGACCTCTACCTGCCGTACAAGCAGAAGCGCCGCACCAAGGCCCAGATCGCGATCGAAGCCGGCCTGGCGCCGCTGGCGGACGCGTTGCTGGCCGACCCGTCGCAAAGTCCCGAAGAAGCCGCCGCGCGCTATGTGCGCGAAGCCTTCACCAACGCCGACGGCGTGAACAACCCCGGCGTGCCGGACACCAAGACGGCGCTGGACGGCGCGCGCCAGATCCTGATGGAGCGCTTCGCCGAAGACGCGGAACTGCTGCAGTCGCTGCGCGAATATGTGCAGGAACACGGCGTGGTCGAATCGAAAGTTGTCGAGGGCAAGCAGGAAGAAGGCGAAAAGTTCGCCGACTACTTCGATTATTCGGAGCCGCTGTCTTCCGTCCCCTCGCACCGCGCGCTGGCGCTGATGCGCGGCCGCCGCGAAGGCATCCTGGACGTGACCCTGCGCCTCGACACCGAAGAAGAAAAGCCGAAGTGGGACGCCCCGCACAATCCCTGCGAAAGCCGGATCGCGGCGCGCTTCGGTATCAAGGGCGCGGGCCGCCCGGCGGATAAATGGCTGCTCGACACCGCGCGCTGGACCTGGCGCGTAAAAAGCTTCATGTACATCGAGACCGAACTGATGGGCGCCTTGCGCGACAAGGCGGAGACGGACGCGATCCAGGTCTTCGCGCGCAACCTGAAGGCCCTGCTGCTGGCCGCCCCGGCCGGTCCGCGCGCGACCATGGGCCTGGACCCGGGCCTGCGCACCGGCGTCAAGGTGGCCGTGGTCGACCCGACCGGTAAAGTCGTCGACACCGCCACCATCTACCCGCACGCGCCGCGCAACGACTGGGACGGTTCGCTGCATGTGCTGGGCCAGCTGGCAGCCAAGCACAATGTGTCGCTGATCTCGATCGGCAACGGCACCGCCTCGCGCGAGACCGACAAACTGGCGCAGGACCTGATCAAGCAGCGTCCGGAGCTGAAGCTGACCAAGATCGTCGTGTCGGAAGCCGGCGCCTCGGTGTATTCGGCCTCCGAATTCGCTTCGCGCGAGCTGCCGGACCTCGACGTCTCGATCCGCGGCGCGGTCTCGATCGCGCGCCGCCTGCAGGATCCGCTGGCGGAACTCGTGAAGATCGACCCGAAAAGTATCGGCGTCGGCCAGTACCAGCACGACGTCTCGCAGACTCAGCTCGCGCGCCAGCTCGACGCCGTGGTCGAGGATTGTGTGAATGCGGTCGGCGTGGACGTCAACACCGCCTCGGCACCGCTGCTGGCGCGGGTGTCGGGTTTATCGGCCAGCGTGGCCCAGAGCATCGTCACCTACCGCGACATGCAGGGCGCCTTCCCCTCGCGCGCGGCGCTGAAGAAAGTGCCGCGCCTGGGCGATAAAACCTTCGAGCAGGCGGCCGGCTTCCTGCGCGTGATGAACGGCGACAATCCGCTGGACGCCTCGGCGGTGCACCCGGAATCGTACCCGGTCGTGGAAAAAATCCTGGCTGACATCAAGCGCGACATCAAGACCGTGATCGGCGATGGCTCGCTGGTGAAAACCCTGAACCCGGCCAGGTATGCCGACGACAAGTTCGGCGTGCCGACGGTGTCCGACATCCTGAAGGAACTGGAAAAGCCGGGCCGCGACCCGCGTCCGGAGTTCACCACCGCCACGTTCAAGGAAGGCGTGGAAGAGATCTCGGATCTGCGCCCGGACATGATCCTGGAAGGCGTGGTGACCAACGTCGCCGCCTTCGGCGCTTTCGTCGACATCGGCGTGCACCAGGACGGCCTGGTGCACATCTCGGCGCTGTCGAATACCTTCGTCAAGGATCCGCACACGGTGGTGAAGGCCGGCCAGGTGGTGAAAGTGAAGGTGCTGGAAGTCGACGTCAAGCGCAAGCGCATCGCCCTGACCATGCGTCTGTCGGACTCGGCGCCGCAGGCCGGTTCGCAGCCCCAGCAGCGCGGCGACCGCGACGACCGCAAGAGGATGGGTCAGCACCAGCGCGACAACCAGCGCCAGGAACGCTCCGCGGCCCCGAGCGGGGGCGCGATGGCGGCGGCGTTTGCCAAGCTGAAGAAGTAATCCTCGCTGTGCCGACCGTCGCATCCGCCGATCCGGACAGCCCCGCCGCACGGGTGCTGCTCGGCGAACTGGGCGCGGCGCTGGCGGCGATCACCGGCAGCGACGGCACGGCTTCCTTCGACGCCGCCGACCTGCGCGGGCCAGGCGCCTGCTTCCTGGTCGCCCACGATGCGGATGGGCTGGCAGTGGGCTGCGGCGCACTGCGGCCGCTGGCGCAGCGCGTGGCCGAGCTGAAGCGGATGTATGCGCGACCCGGCAGCGGCGCCGGGCGTTTTATATTGGAAGCGCTGGAACGCCAGGCTGCAGCCTTCGGCTACGCCGAAGTCTGGCTGGAGACGCGCAGGGTGAACGGCCGGGCGGTGGCGTTCTATGAAAAGCACGGGTACCGGGTCGTTCCCAACTATGGCAAATATGTTGGCCGCGCCGAAGCTGTCTGCCTGGGCAAGCATCTGTAGGGTGGGCACCCCGTGCCCACGCTTGAGGTTCGCACAATACCAGCGTTCAGCGTGGGCTCGGGGAGCCCACCCTACGGCGTAGTGACTGCATACCTGGCTGGCGGATTTCTTATAAAATGCCGCCATCCACCTAATTTCACCCTGAAGGCAAATCCAAATGAGCGACGTACAAACCTGGATCAAAGAAACCGTGACCAACACGCCCGTCGTGCTGTTCATGAAGGGCACCGCCCAGTTCCCGCAGTGCGGCTTTTCCGGCCGTGCGATCCAAATCCTGAAGGCTTGCGGCGTCGATAACATCGCCACCGTGAACGTGCTGGAAGACGCGGAAGTGCGCCAGGGCATCAAGGAATTCTCGAACTGGCCGACCATCCCGCAACTGTATGTGAACGGCGAATTCGTCGGCGGCTCGGACATCATGACCGAGATGTACGAATCCGGCGAATTGCAAGCCCTGATCAGCAAGCAGCAGAATGGCTGATCCGAGGCCACGCCGGATCGTCGTCGCCATCACCGGCGCGACCGGCGCGGTCTACGGCGTGCGGCTGCTCGAGCGGCTGCGCGCGATTCCCGGCGTCGAGACCCATCTGGTCATTTCCGACGCCGCTACCCTGACCCTGCACCAGGAAGTCGGCCTGCAAAGGCGCGACGTGGAAACGCTCGCCCACGTGGTGCACAAGAATCGCGAGATCGGCGCCCCGATCGCCAGCGGCTCGTTCCAGTCGGACGGCATGGTGATCGCCCCCTGTTCGATGAAGACCCTGGCGGCGGTGGCGCACGGGCTGTCGGACAACCTGATCGCACGCGCGGCCGACGTGATCCTGAAGGAGCGCCGGCGCCTGGTGCTGATGGTGCGCGAAACGCCATTCAACCTGGCGCACCTGCGCAATATGACGGCCGTCACCGAGATGGGCGGCATCGTGTTCCCGCCGCTGCCGAGCTTTTATAACAAGCCGGGCTCCATCGACGAGATGGTCGACCACACGCTTGCGCGCGTCATCGACCTGCTGGGCATCGAGAACGATCTCGCGCCCCGCTGGGCGGGCATGAAAGACGCCTGAATCAGCGCCGTTCGCCGTAGCGTTCCTGCTCTTCCTTCCTTGCTTCCCTTGCGTCTTCGATTTTCCTGCGCTGCTCATTACGCTTGCGCATGATTTCTGCGTGTTGCGCCGCAGTCATCGGCGGCGCGGTCATGAGGTCTTTCAACTGCGCGGTACTGCTGTAGTTATTAATCATGAGGGCGCTGCATCCTTATATGACCGATAACGTTGGAGGTGAGACAAGCAGATTATGCGCGAGACTCGACCATTTGTGCCGCCCGCTTGAAGATAAATTGCAGTATGGAATAGAAACGGCCCGGCCGGGGATTGCTCCCGGGCCGGGCCGTTCTTGTATAGACAGGCCTTACTTCGACTGGTGATTCATGCGCACCAGCATGCGGATGAACTCGCGTGCCAGTTGCTTGTGATGCTCGTCCAGGCGCTGCAGGTCGGCGATCAGCTTGACGTCGGCCGATTCGAAACGTGCCGAGGCGTCGGCAGCTTCGCCGTTGGCCGGGGCATTCTCGGAACCGCCGAAACGCAGCCAGTCGGCCGGTACGCCCAGCCATTGGGCGATCATGCGCAGCTTTTCCTGGGTCGGAATGGCTTCGCCGACCAGCCACTTGCGGGCGGCGTGGACCGTGATCGGGCGGCCTTCGAAACGAATGTTAAATTCGCGCGCCAGCCTGGTCGGGCTGTCCGGCGAGTAGTGGGCATTCTTTAGCGCTTGCTGCAAACGCTCGCTAAAGCTCTCACGCTCATTGGTGGAATTCATCGGTGGTGCTAAAGGTTCATGCAAGGCTGTCATGGTTTCTCCATGGTTCAGACCTTATGTAAAGCACGAAAGTCTGAAAGTAACAAACATGTGAGTATTGACCGATTCTCACAGTGCTGTCCAGCAATAATTGTGCTTTCCGGTAAGAGAGTAGGCGGGTGTGAAAAATATCCTACAGGAAAAAGAAAACGTTTGCTCGGGGGAATGCACTCGTGTAAACAAAAACAGGCAACCCAAGGGTTGCCTGCAATACAGAATATGGTGTTGAAGCCGCCGGGATCAGCGCAATCCGAAGCGGATAATGCCGTCGTCGCCGGTTACACGGTCGAGGATACCGGCGTACCAGAGCGCATGCAGGTGGGCCAGCGCCTCGCCGACGGCAAAACTGAGCTGGTGGGCGTCGAGCTGGCGACGGAACATCAGCGGGACAATGTCAACTGCGGAGCGCGGTTCGCTGCAGGCGGCGCGCACCTCGTCCAGCCGCGCAGCGTGGTGTGCGCGCAACTGTTGGATGCGCACATGCAGGCCGCGGAAGGGTTTACCGTGCGAAGGCAGCACCAGGGTGTCGTCCGGCAGACCGGCGAACTTGTCCAGCGAAGCGAGATATTGTGTGAGCGGATCGCCTTCCGGCTCGACCGCGAACACGGAGACATTGGTCGAAATCCGCGGCAGCACCATGTCGCCGGAGATCAGGATCTTCCCCTCTTCCGCATACAGCGAGACGTGCTCGGGCGAATGGCCGAAGCCCGTGATCACGCGCCATTCACGGCCGCCGATGCGCACGCGCTGGCCATCCTGCAGCCGGGTATAGGCAGGCGGCACGGCCGGCACCAGCGAGGGATAGTAATTGCGGCGGCTCTGCATCTGCTCGAGCATGCCCGCGTCGACCAGGCCATGCTTCTGGAAATGCGGGATGGCCGACGGCCCGTCGACGCCCGGCAGCGCGGCCGCCATCATGCGCGCAAAGCCGAACTCGGCGGCGCTGGTCCAGAACGGCGCCCTGAAACGCTCGCACAGCCAGCCGGACAGGCCGACGTGGTCCGGGTGGCAGTGGGTGGCGAACACGCGCAGCAGCGCTTGCCCACCCATCGCGCCATCGAACAATTGCTCCCAAGCGGCACGGGTCGCCTCGGTGCTGGCGCCGCAGTCGACCAGCGCCAGTCCTTCCCTACCCTCCAGCCGGTCGTCCAGCAGCCACAGGTTGATGTGATCGAGGGCGAACGGCAGCGGCATGCGCAGCCAGCGCAAGCCCGGCGCGATGTCGTGCACCGTGCCGAGCGGCGGGATGGTGTCGCCGAAGGGGTAAGCCAGCTGGGATTCGAGAGGGTTCATGCCGAAAATCTTTCGTGTTGGTCCAGGCGCTGCAAGCTACAATGCAATCAACATTGACGTTGACGTAAACGGAAACGTCGGCGCAAACTGCGATTCTATGTGATTTTCGACCATGCAGAAAAATATGGGCCCTACCTACACCATCGCCGAACTGGCGCGCGAATTCGACATCACCGCCCGCGCCATCCGTTTCTACGAAGACCAGGGACTGCTGAGCCCGATGCGCGAAGGCCAGGGCGGCCGCAACCGCGTCTACACCCCGCGCGACCGTACGCGCCTGAAGCTGACCCTGCGCGGCAAGCGCCTGGGCCTGACTTTGTCGGAGATCAAAAGCATCATCGACATGTACGAGTCGCCCAAGGACACCGTGGCCCAGATCAACCGCTTCCTCGGCGTGCTGTCGCACCAGCGCGATACGCTCGAGCAGCAGCGCGCCGACATCGAGATGTCGCTGGCGGAGATCGCGGTGCACGAGGAAGAGTGCCGGCGCCTGCTGGCCGAAGCCGGGGCCGATGGCAATGTCGAGCCACAAGAGCGCAGCGCGGCGTAAGTAACCGCTTACTTCTACACCCGTCGTTCCGGGCATTGCCCGGAACGACTTCCCGCGAAGGCGGGTATCCATAATGAGCCCGTGGGATAGCCAGCGTCCCTGTTCTGCACACTCAGCATGGGTTCCCGCTTTCGCGGGAACGACGTGGTTCATCCCTTGACGTTTACGTTAACGTCACTCCGCGCTATCATCCCGTTCAGCCATTCCAGCCATAACGACACACACGAGACAAACGAGAGGACGACATGCTGCATCTCCCAGGCTTGACCTTTGACCACGGCGAAGACATCGCCGCGCTGCGCGAAGCAGTGCAACAGTTCGCGGCCAGCGAGATCGCGCCGCGCGCGGCCGAGATCGACCGTACCGACCAGTTCCCGATGGACCTGTGGAAGAAGATGGGCGAACTGGGCCTGCTGGGCATCACCGTCGGCGAGGAATACGGCGGCGCCAACATGGGCTACCTGGCCCACATCGTCGCCATGGAAGAGATCTCGCGCGCCTCGGCCTCGGTCGGCCTGTCGTATGGCGCCCACTCGAACCTGTGCGTCAACCAGATCAAGCGCAACGGCAACGAAGAACAGAAGCGCAAATACCTGCCCAAGCTGATCTCGGGCGAGCACGTCGGCGCGCTGGCCATGTCCGAGCCGAACGCCGGTTCCGACGTCGTCAGCATGAAGCTGCGTGCCGACCTGAAGGGCGACCGCTACGTGCTGAACGGCACCAAGATGTGGATCACCAACGGCCCGGACGCCGACACCCTGGTCGTCTACGCCAAGACCGACATCGAAGCCGGCCCGCGCGGCATGACCGCCTTCCTGATCGAAAAAGGTTTCAAGGGCTTCTCGATCGCGCAAAAGCTGGACAAGCTGGGCATGCGCGGTTCGCACACCGGCGAACTGGTGTTCCAGGATTGCGAAGTGCCGGTCGAGAACGTGCTGGGCGGCGTGGGCAAAGGCGTCAACGTGCTGATGTCGGGCCTGGACTTCGAACGCACCGTGCTGTCCGGCGGCCCGCTGGGCATCATGTCGGCCTGCATGGACGTGGTCGTCCCCTACATCCACGAGAGAAAACAGTTCGGCCAGGCGATCGGCGAGTTCCAGCTCATGCAGGGCAAGATCGCCGACATGTATTCGACCATGATGGCCTGCCGCGCCTATGTGTACGCGGTCGGCCAGGCCTGCGACCGCGCCGACAACCCGGCCGCCGTGCGCGCCCTGCGCAAGGATGCCGCCGGCGCCATCCTGTACAGCGCCGAGAAGGCCACCTGGATGGCGGGCGAAGCGATCCAGACCCTGGGCGGCAACGGCTACATCAACGAGTACCCGGTCGGCCGCCTGTGGCGCGACGCCAAGCTGTATGAAATCGGCGCCGGCACCAGCGAGATCCGCCGCATGCTGATCGGCCGCGAGCTGTTCGGCGAAACCGCGTAACGAGCTTCAAGGCGAGAGCGGAGAGGAGACGCGGGCTGGCGATAGAGCTGCAAAGGCCGCCGCCAGCCCGCACCGTATAACCGTCATTCCCGCGAAAGCGGGAATCCATGCTGAGTGTGCGATGAATACGCCGGCAACGATGCCGGATCTTCAGAATGGGTTCCCGCCTCCGCGGGAACGACGTACTAGTAGCGATTACAATATCCGCTCACTCTTTCCAACGCGCGCGAGAACACCGATGACACAGGCAAGTTTCCCCAAACTGCTCTCGTCGCAGATCGCCTTCGACATCGCGCGTACCATCCTGGACGGCTTCGACCGTCACTACGCGCTGTTCCGCCAGGCCAGCCAGGCCGCGAAGGGCCATTTCGAGCGGGCCGACTGGGCCACCGCCCAGCGCGCCGCGCGCGAACGCATCGATTTCTACGACAAGCGCGTGCAGGAATGCGTGCAGATCCTCGAGGACGACTACGCGCCCGAGGAGCTGAACGACGATACCTGGCGCGAGACCAAACTGCACTTTATCGGGCTACTGAGCGGCCTGCTCAAGGGCCACAAGCGCCCCGAGCTGGCCGAAAGCTTTTTCAATTCCGTCAGCTGCCGCCTGCTGCATCGCAGTTACTACCGCAACGAATTCATCTTCGTGCGCCCGGCCGTCTCGACCGACTACATCGAGACCGAAGAACCGCAGCCGACCTACCGCGTCTACTACCCGGCCGCGGACGGCTTGCGCTTCGCCTTGCGGCGCATCGTCACCAATTTTCAACTGGCCTGTCCCTTCGCCGACCTCGATCGCGATGTCGCCCTGGTCGAGCAGCGCATGATCGAACGCTTCGGCCTGGACAGGATGGAGCCGAACCAGCAGCTGCACGTCCTGTCGAGCCTGTTCTTCCGCAACAAGGGCGCCTACATCGTCGGCCGTGCCATCAACGGCGCGCGCGAAGCCCCGTTCGTGATTCCGGTCCTGCACGGCGGCGACGGCACGCAGTCAGGTCTCGTGCTCGATACCGTGCTCACCGAACCGGACCAGATCCTGACCCTGTTCTCGTTCACGCGCGCCTACTTCATGGTCGACATGGAGGTACCGTCGAGCTATGTGCAGTTCCTGCGCAGCCTGATGCCGAAGAAGCCCCGCAGCGAAATCTACACGCTGCTCGGCCTGCAAAAACAGGGCAAGACCCTGTTCTACCGCGACTTCCTGCAGCACCTGAAGCACAGCTCGGACGAGTTCCGCATCGCGCCCGGCATTCCCGGCCTGGTGATGCTGGTGTTCGAGCTGCCGTCCTTCCCTTACGTGTTCAAGGTGATCAAGGACCGCTACCCGCCGCCGAAGGAAACCACGCGCGCGCAGATCAAGGAAAAGTACCTGCTGGTGAAGCACCACGACCGCGTGGGCCGCATGGCCGACACGCTGGAATACTCGGACGTGGCTTTCCCGCTGGCGCGCTTCTCGGACCAGCTGCTCGAGCAGCTGCGCCGCGACGCGCCCTCGCTGCTTGCCATCGAGGGCGACCGCATCATCATCAAGCACCTCTACATCGAACGCCGCATGGTGCCGCTGAATATGTGGCTGCAGGACGCGGAACGCGCCAACGACCAGGCCCGCCTCGAACACGGTGTGATCGAATACGGCAATGCGATCCGCGACCTGGTGGCGGCGAATATCTTCCCCGGCGATATGCTGTACAAGAATTTCGGCCTCACGCGCCAGGGCCGCGTCGTGTTCTACGATTACGACGAAATCGAGTACCTCACCGACTGCCAGTTCCGCGACATCCCGGCCCCGCGCAACGAGGAGGACGAGATGGCGGCCGAGCCGTGGTACCCAGTTGGAAAACACGACGTCTTTCCCGAGCAGTTCGAACGCTTCCTGCTTGGGAATCCGAAAATCCGCACCATCTTCATGCAGCATCACGCCGAGCTGCTCCAGCGCGCCTGGTGGCAGTCGCACAAGGAGCGCATCCAGGCGGGCATCGTCGAGGACGTGTTCCCGTATCCGCAGCAGATCCGCTTTATCAACAAGACCAACCCGGCGGCCAGTCCGTCAACTTCCTGTTTGGAGACAATACAATGAATGATCCAGTCGTTATCGTCGGCGCAGCCCGTACCCCGATGGGTGCCTTCCAGGGCGATTTCTCCTCGAAGACCGCCAGCGACCTGGGCGCGGTGGCGATCAAGGCCGCCGTCGAGCGCGCCGGCGTCGACCCGCAAACCGTCGAACACGTCTACTTCGGTAACTGCCTGATGGCCGGCCAGGGCCAGGCCCCGGCGCGCCAGGCGCTGATCAAGGCCGGCCTGCCGCTGTCGACCGGCGCCGTGACCCTGTCGAAGATGTGCGGTTCGGCGATGCAGGCCGCGATCTTCGCGCACGACCAGCTGGTGGCCGGCAGCGCCGACATCGTCGTCGCCGGCGGCATGGAGTCGATGACCAACGCCCCCTACCTGATCCCGAAAGCACGCGGCGGCTACCGCATCGGCCACGCGCCGATGTTCGACCACATGATGCTGGACGGCCTGGAAGACGCCTACTCGCGCAACGAGAAGACCGGCGAAGGCCGTTCGATGGGCACCTTCGCCGAAGAGTGCGTCGCCACTTACCAGTTCACCCGTGAAGACCAGGACAACTTCGCGATCGAGTCGGTCAAGCGCGCACAAAACGCCAACGCCGACGGCACATTCGACTGGGAAGTCGCGCCGGTGAGCGTCGCGAATCGCCTGGGCGAGCAGATCATCAGCAAGGACGAAGGCCCGCTGAAGGCCAAGGTCGACAAGATCCCGTCGCTGCGTCCGGCATTCAAGAAGGAAGGCACCGTGACCGCCGCCTCGTCCTCGTCGATCAACGACGGCGCCGCCGCGCTGGTCATGATGCGCGAATCGAAGGCCAAGGAACTGGGCCTGACCCCGATCGCCCGCGTGATCGGCCACGCCACCCACGCCCAGGAACCGAACCTGTTCACCACCGCCCCGATCGGCGCGATGCAGAAGCTGTTCAAGAAGACCGGCTGGAAGGCCGGCGACGTCGACCTGTTCGAGATCAACGAAGCCTTCGCCGCGGTGCCGATGGCCGCCATGCGCGACCTCGACATCCCGCACAGCAAGGTCAACATCCACGGCGGCGCCTGCGCACTGGGCCACCCGATCGGCGCCTCGGGCGCGCGCATCGTCGTCACCCTGCTGGGCGCGCTGAAGAAGACCGGCGGCAAGCGCGGCGTGGCTTCGCTGTGCATCGGCGGCGGTGAAGCGACGGCGATGGCGATCGAGATGATCTGATCGTAGGGTGGGCACACTGTGCCCACGTTCGGCGTTCGCGTGGGCACGGTGTGCCCACCCTACGCTATGCTGGCGGTTTCGAACACCCGCCCAAGGAGAATTCCATGTCCACCGCCCTCATCATCGGCGCCTCACGCGGCATCGGCCACGAAATGGTGCGCCAGTACCGCGCCGACGGCTGGCGCGTGATCGCCACCGCCCGCAAACCGGAAGACTGCGAAGAACTGCGCCAGCTCGGCGCCGAATGCTACCCTCTCGACGTGACCAATCCGGAAGCGATCGGCGGCCTGGGCTGGAAACTGGACGACGAGAAGATCGACCATGCCTGGCTGGTGGCCGGCGTCTACGGTCCGCGCCACGACGGTTTCCCGACCCAGCAGGAGTTCGACAGCGTCATGCACACCAACGTGCTGGCGGCGATGCGCCTGCTGCCGATCGTCGGCCCGCTGGTCGCCAACGCGCGCGGCAAGCTGGCGGTGATTTCTTCGCGCATGGGCTCCATCGGCGAGCGCAACAGCGCTTCCGGTTCGCTGTACCGCGCCAGCAAGGCCGCGCTGAACTCGGTGCTGAAGGATGCATCGCTGAGCTTCGGACCGCAGGGCGTGACCTGCCTGACTTTCCACCCGGGCTGGGTGCAGACCGACATGGGCGGCGCCGGCGCCCCGCTCAGCGTCGAGGAAAGCGTGCGCACGCTGCGCGCGACCCTGGCGGCTGCGAATGCATCGCAGAACGGCGCTTTTCTCAACCACGACGGCACGCCGATCGCGTGGTAAGCCATCACTGAATAACGATAACGACACACGAGACAAGATGATCTTAAGCGAAGAACACCAGATGATCCGCGACGCCCTGCGCAGCTATTCGCAGGAGCGCCTGGCGCCGCAAGCGGCCCGCTGGGACCGCGAACACTATTTTCCGAAGGATGAGCTGAAGGAACTGGCGCAATTGGGCGCCTTCGGCGTAGCGGTGCCGGAGCAGTACGGCGGCGCGGGCCTCGACTACGTGTCGCTGGCCCTGGTGCTGGAAGAGATCGCGGCCGGCGACGGCGGCACCTCGACCATCATCTCGGTGAACAACTGCCCGGTATGCTCGATCGCGATGATGTATGCGAACGAGGCGCAAAAAGAAAAATGGCTGCGCCCGCTGGCCCAGGGCGAGATGCTGGGTGCCTTCGCCCTGACCGAACCGCACACCGGCAGCGACGCCGCCGCACTGCGCACCACGGCCACCCGCGATGGCGATCACTACGTCCTCAACGGCACCAAGCAGTTCATCACCAGCGGCAAGAACGGCGACGTCGCCATCGTCATGGCCGTCACCGACAAAGCCGCGGGCAAGAAGGGCATCAGCGCGTTCTGGGTGCCGACGAATACCCCCGGCTACATCGTCGCCGGCATCGAGCACAAGATGGGCCAGCATTCCTCGGACACGGCGCAGATCGTGTTCGAGAACTGCCGCGTCCCGGCGGAGAACCTGATCGGCGAAGAGGGGCAAGGCTACAAGATCGCCCTGTCCGGCCTGGAGGGCGGCCGGATCGGCATCGCTTCGCAATCGGTCGGCATGGCACGCGCGGCGTATGAAGCGGCGCTTGCCTACGCCAAGGAGCGCACCAGCTTCGGCAGCGCGATCTTCGACCACCAAGCCGTGCAGTTCCGCCTGGCCGAGATGGCGATGCAGATCGAAGCGGCACGCCAGCTGATCCTGCACGCGGCCTCGATGAAGGATGCCGGCCTGCCCTGCCTGAAGGAAGCGGCGATGGCCAAGCTGTTCGCCTCCGAGATGGCGGAAAAGGTCGTCTCCAGCGCGATGCAGGTGTTCGGCGGCTACGGTTACGTGGCCGATTTCCCGATCGAGCGCATCTACCGCGACGTGCGCGTGTGCCAGATCTACGAAGGCACCAGCGATATTCAAAAAATCCTGATCGCGCGGGCGCTGTGAAGATCCGGCCGGCAGAGGCGGCCGACCTGCCGGCCTTCTTCGTCTATCTCGACGACCACCTGCGCGACAACGGCGCGGACGGCACGCCGCTGTTCCAGCCGCTCTCGCGGGCGCAGTCGCAGCTGCCGCCCGGTTTGAAAGCGTCGTTCGTCGATGGCCTGGCCATTTCGGTCGGCGAACCGCGATGGCGCCGCCTGTGGCTGGCACTGGATGCGCGCGGCTCGATCGCCGGCCACGTCGACCTGCGTGCGCGGCCGGAGCCGGGTGCGCGGCATCGGGCGATGCTGGGGATGGGCGTGCACCGCGCCTACCGGCGGCGCGGCCTGGGTGCGCAGCTGCTCGCTACCGCCATCGACTGGGCGCGCCAGCAGGACGGCCTGAAATGGGTCGATTTGGAGGTGCTGGCCGAGAATCACCCGGCCGTCGCGCTCTACCTGCGTGCAGGGTTTGCGATGACGGCGCGGATCGAGGACATGCTGGAGATCGATGGCGTGAGCCATGATCTCAGCTATATGCGCTACCGGCTGCGCTGATCAGAAGCCTTCCAGCACAATCTTCCCACGCGCCTGATGCGACTCGATCATCGCATGCGCGCGGCGCAGGTTTTCCGCATTGATGGTGCCGTAGTTCTCGTTGGCCGTGGTGCGGATCGTGCCCGCATCGACCAGCTCGGCCAGGCGGGTCAGGATGTTGTGCTGTTCGATGATGTCCGGCGTCGTGAACAGCGCACGGGTGAACATCAGCTCCCAGTGCAGCGAGATCGCCTTGCGCTTGAACTTCATGATGTCGATCGGGGTGGCCGGGTCGTCGATCAGGCTGTACTTGCCCTGCGGCGCGATGGCTTCCACCACCTGGTCGAAGTGCTGGTCGCTGTGGGTCAGGCTGCACACGTATTCCGGCGCGCTCAGGCCGGCGGCGGCGATCTGCTCGGCCAGCGGCTTGCTGTGGTCGATCACGTGATGGGCGCCCAGTTCGCGCACCCAGTCCTGCGTTTCCGGGCGCGAGGCGGTGCCGATGATGGTCAGCTGGGTCAGCTGGCGCGCCAGCTGGACCAGGATCGAGCCGACGCCGCCGGCCGCGCCGATCACCAGCACGGTCTTGCCCTTGCCTTCTTCGTCGGTCGGCACCTGCAGGCGGTCGAACAGCATCTCCCAGGCCGTCAGGCCGGTCAGCGGCAGCGCCGCGGCGGCGCCGAAGTCGAGCGAAGCCGGCATGCGGCCGACGATGCGCTCGTCGACCAGTTGCAGCTCGCTGTTGCTGCCGGCGCGGGCGATCGAGCCGGCGTACCAGACGCGGTCGCCCGGCTGGAACAGGGTGACGTCGGGGCCGACCGCCTTCACGATGCCGGTCGCATCCCAGCCCAGCACCTTCCACTGCCCTTCTTCAGGCTTGGCGCTCTTGCGCACCTTGGTGTCGACCGGGTTGACCGACACGGCGCGCACCTCGACCAGCAGGTCGTGGCCCTGGGCGACCGGGTCCGGCAGCGTGATATCGACCAGCGATGCGGCGTCGGTGGCGGGAAGGTTGTTCTGGTATCCGATGGCTTTCATGTGCAGGCTCCTGTGTTGATTGATATTGCGATGGATACCATTCTGACCAGTCCCGGCTTTTTGATAAACTGGGCAATCCCGAAATCACTTTCAACAATGCTTTGAAAATCCGCAACCTGCAGGATCTGGAAACCTTCGTCGCCACCGCCGAGCGGGGCAGTCTGTCCGCGGCCGCGCGCCTGCTGGAAACCTCCCCGGCCGTCGCCAGCGCCAGCCTGAAGCGGCTGGAGGCGGATCTCGGCGTGGCGCTGTTCATCCGCAGCACGCGCAGCATGCGCCTGACCCTGGCCGGCGAACGCCTGCTCGGGCGCAGCAAGGCTTTACTGGACGGCCTGCGCGAAGCGGAAGATGAGGTGCGCGCCGGCCAGGATGCGATCGAAGGCCAGCTGCAGATCTCGATGCCGTCCGATCTCGGGCGCCATGTCGTCCTGCCCTGGCTGAACGATTTCCAGGCGCGCTACCCGGGCGTGAAACTGCGCCTGCAGCTGACCGACCGCCTCGCCAACATCTATCGGGAACCGGTCGACATTGCCCTGCGCTTCGGCGTGCAGCCGGAGTCCAGCATGGTGGCGCTGCCGCTGCTGGCCGAGAACCGGCGCGTGCTGTGCGCTTCGCCGGCCTACCTGGCGCGCCATGGCATGCCGGCCTCGCCGCGCGAACTGGAACAGCACAACTGCCTGTGCTTCATGCTCGACGAAACCGTCAACGACCGCTGGCGCTTCCGCAAGGGCGATGAAGAGATCGAGATCCTGGTGCAGGGCGACCGCGTGGCCGACGATTCCGAGATCGTCAAACGCTGGGCGCTGGCAGGCCTGGGCATCTGCTACCGCTCGCGCCTGGACGTCCACCAGGACCTGGCCAGCGGCCGCCTGCGCCTGATCCTGCCGGAGTGGGAAGGCGTCAACGCGCCGCTGACGATGCTGGTGGCGAACCGCAAGCAGGTGTCGCCGGCGGTGCGGGTGCTGCGCGAATTCCTGGTGGGCCGCTGCAAGACTTTATTGGGTGCCTGAAGCCGCCGCCAGCAGAGTTTGCGCCGGCGGTGCAGAATGCATCTTTGCACATGAAGAGGAGCGGACATGGACACCCAGGCGACGATCGAACAATGGCAGCAGCAACTGGACGCGGTACGCGCACGGGCGCGCGAGAACGGCGCGCAGGCCGGCGTGGTGCCGGTCGAGCAGGCGCGCTCGATGCGCGGCCTGGACATCATGCAGGCGCTGCTGGAGGGTCGCTTCCCGTATCCGCCGATCGCCGAGACCCTGGATTTTCATTTAGTCGAGGTCGAGCGCGGCGTGGCCACCTTCCAGGGCATGCCGCAGCAAAAACATCTGAACCCGATGGGCACGGTGCACGGCGGCTGGTACGCCACCCTGCTCGACTCGGCGGTCGGCTGCGCGGTGCAGACCATGCTCGAACCCGGCCAGGGCTACACGACGGCCGAGTTGAGCGTGAACCTGGTGCGCGGCGCGCGCCTGGACGGCGGACCGCTGCGCGCGATCGGCACGGTGCTGCACTGCGGCCGCCAGCTGGCCACTGCGGAAGGAAAATTCGTCGATGCGCAGGGCCGCCTGTACGCGCACGCGACCACCACCTGCCTGGTCTTCGACATCAAGTAATCAGCTGACTGAATCAGCTGACTGCAGGCTCCAGCAGAGTCAGCGTTTGTGCGGCCGTATCCAGCGTCGCGCGCACGCCGACCGGGATCGTGAACTGGTTGCGGATGTGGCCGAAGGAGTAGCCGGTGACGGCGGGTATATGCAGCGGCTGCAGGTGCACATCCCAGGTTTCGTCCAGCGTGAGTGAGGAACCGTTGCCCTGCGGCCCGCAGTTCTCGCAGATGCCGACCATGACGCCCGCTGCCTTATCGAGACCGACCGCGAGGTCGAGCTGGGTCATCCAGCGGTCGATGCGGTAGGGCTCTTCGTTGACCTCTTCGACGAACAGCAGGCTGTCCCGGAAATCGGCGGCGTAGGGCGTGCCGGCCAGCGCGCTCACCAGCGACAGATTGCCGCCCAGGAGCGGACCGGTGGCCGTGCCGCCGTGGACGGTGCGCACCGCGTAGTGCGGCTCCAGCACGGCGCGGCGCGCGTTTTCAGGCGCCATCGGGATCGTGTAGTTCGCGCGCGGCTCCATCAGCACGGCCAGCATGTGCTCGTTCGAATAGCTTGAGGGCGTGCTCGACGCCACCGGGCCGTGGAAAGTCACCACGCCGGCATGGCGGTGGATGGCCAGGTGCAGCGCGGTGATGTCCGAGTAGCCGAGCAGGATTTTCGGGTGCTTGCGGATCAGCGCGAAATCCAGGTGCTTCAACAGCGAGATGCAGCCCGAGCCGCCGCGGATCGCCCAGATGGCTTTCACGTCCGGATCGCGGAACATGCCGTGCAGGTCGGCGATGCGGGCGGCGACGGTGCCGCCGTAATTGCCCCAGACTTCGCGCAGGTAGTTGCCCGGCTTGACGCGGAAACCCAGCGCCTCGATGTTTTTCACGGCCTTCTGGATCGCGGCGTCGCTGGTATAGCCGCCGGGGGCGATGAGGCCGACCAGGTCGCCTTTTTGCAGGCGCGGCGGTTTGATCAGGTGTGTCATGGGACGGGAAGGATGGAGCTGGCGGTCACGCGTCCGGCCTGCGACCGGCGAAGAGGGCAGCAGCGTTGCCGCCATCAGCGCCGTGAAGCGCCGCCTGCCGATGTTGTTCATGCCTGACATGCTGGCCCCGTGTGAAATGGAAAACGGCCCGTGCTGCGGAAAGGACCAGCCTTCCCGTGCACGGGCCGCCCACCTTCGATCGATCAGAAGAACTTGTACTTGACGTCGAAGCTCAGCGAACGGCCACGCGGGTTGCCCACGCGCGGATCCCAGCCTGCACCCACGACTTCGTCCACGTTGTGGGCGGTGAACGGCGGATCGCGGTCGAACAGGTTCTGGATGCCGACGGTGATCGTCGTGCTCTTCAGGCCGGTATAAGTGCCCGACAGACCCCAGGTGGTGTAGCTGGCCACACGCGGGTTGAAGCCTGCCGGCGGCGTGCCCTTGCCCGCGTTTGGCACCTGGTCCATGTAGCCGTTGCGGTACAGGTTGCTCAGCATTGCGCTCCAGTCGCCCTTGGCCACGGTGAAGGTGGCGTTGTGCTTCCAGCGCAGGTACAGGTCGCGGGTATAGAAGTTACCGACGTATTCCTTGTAAGGCTGGCCTTCGAACTCGGCGAACTGGTAGCTCTGGGTCCAGGTACCGTCGAGGGAGGCGTTCCATTTGTAACCGCCCGGCAGGTTGCCGCGGCCGCGCAGGCCGACGTCGGCGCCACGGGTCTTCAGGCCTGCGGCGTTGATCCAGCCGGCGTTGACGTAGTCGATCACGCCGTTCGCGTCACGCACGATGTACTCCGACAGCTGGGCGGCATTGGCCAGGATCACCTGCGGAGTACGGTTCAGGATACGGTCCTTGATGTTGACGGCCCAGTAGTCGACCGACACCGAGAAATTGTTGCTTGGCTCGACGATGAAGCCGAGGCTACCCTGCTTCGAAGTCTCCGGACGCAGGCCTGGATTGCCGCCCGAGAAGTAATTCAGGCGCTCGATCGCGCAGAAACGCGGATCGCCAGGGTGGGTCGGGCAGCCGACCGGGTCGATGATACCGTTCGGCAGTTCCTGGTCCAGGCGGCCGGAATACAGTTGCACGAAGCTCGGTGCGAGGAAGCCCTTGTTGGCCGAACCACGCAGCATCAGCCAGTTGGTCGGACGGTAGCTGAACGCCGCCTTCGGGTTCGTGGTCGCGCCGATCACGCTGTAGTCATCGCGGCGGATCGCCAGCTGAAGCTCCAGGTTCTTGATGACCGGAATAATCATTTCGGCATACACCGCCTTGATGTTGCGCGAGACACGGGACTGGTTGGCGTTACCCGGCGCCAGCAGGATGGTGGTGGCGTCCACGTCCTGGGCGAACTGGTAGCTTTCGCGGCGCAGGTCGACACCGACCGCGCCCGACACGGCACCGGCCGGCAGGTCGAAAATCTGGCCCGACACCGAGCCGTCGAGCTGGGTCAGGGTCGTCTGGCCGTGCTGCAGGCGGCCGTAGAACTTGGTGGCTTCCAGTGCGTCCATGGCGGCCTGGCTCTGGCCGGCGGATGGCGGCGAGAACACATTGACCACGCCACTGCCGAGTACGGCGTAGAACGGCTTGGTGAAGGCATAGCCGTCGACCAGGTCGGTCGTGGAACGGCTCTGGTTGTGCGACAGGCCCAGCTTGTAATCCCACTTCGAGGCGATCGTGCCTTCGGCGGCCAGCAGCAGGCGGGCCGTATCGGTCACGTTTTTCTGGGTACGGTCACCCAGCGGCCAGCCGCGCCACTTGTACAGGATCGGCTTGGTCTTGTCGAAGGTCGGGATGTAAGCCGACAGGTCCTGGTAGTACGGGCCGTTCACCGGATAGGCGTTGCCGGAGGCGAAGCTGGCCGAGATCTGGACCGGGGTCAGGATCGACAGGCTGTTGGTATGCGCAAGCACGGCCTCGGCATATACACGATGGTCCGGGTTGATCTGGTAAGTCGCACGCGCCACGCCGTTGGTACGCTCGGTCGGCAGCTGCATCACGTAATCGCCACCGTAATCGTAGGCGCAGGAATAAGTCGAGCGCAGCGGCGAGGTGACGTCTTTCCACAGGTTGGTCTGGTACTGCGACATGCCTTCGACGCTGTCGCACTTGCCTTGCAGGCTGAGCAGGCCAGCCTGCAGGTAGGTGTTCGGATCGCCCGGCATCTTGAAACCGGTGCCCAGCGCGGAACCGGCGCCGGTCAGCTGGTTGGCAGCCGGGGTGCCGGTGGTGTCGGGCGACAGGCCGCGGCCTGGCTGGAAGCCGTTCGCGAACGCACGCTGACTGGAATCCAGGCGCTCGTTCTTGTCATGGGTAATGGTGGCCATGACGTTGAAGTGATCGGTGTCCAGGTTGCCCTTACCGGCAATCAGGGACAGGCGGCGCTGTGCGCCACCGCCATGCTCGGTGAAGTTACCCGTGATATTCGCGTCCAGACCTTCGTAATTGGTCTTCAGAATGAAGTTGATCACGCCGCCGACAGCATCGGTGCCGTAGATTGCCGATGCGCCATCCTTGAGCACTTCGACACGGGCGATGGCCGACATCGGAATCGTGTTCAGGTCGACCGACTTGCCGGACAGGCCGTAACCGGCAACGCGGCGGCCATTGAGCAGCACCAGGGTAGCGCTCGGGCCCAGGCCGCGCAGCGAAGCGAACGAAGCGCCGCCACTCACGCGGTCGGCGTCGGCGCCGAACACGTTGTTACCCGAGGTCATGTTATCGGCGCCGTTACCATTGGCCGAGATCAGCTGCATCAGCTGTTCGGCGTTGGTGATGCCCTGCTTGTCGAGTTGATCCGTGGTGATGGTCTGCACAGGCAGCGCACCCTCGACGTTGATACGTTTGATGCTACTACCGGTGATCTCGACGCGTTGCATGGGTTTGTCCGCCTGCACATCCTGTGCAATGGCCGGACCGACGACGCCGATCAGGGCAATCATCTGGGCTAACTTCTTTAACTTCACGCGTCTCTCCTTGGGTAGTGCTGCGGCGATGTCTTGGGGAAGTAATGTCTTTGCATTACGTTATTATTTCAATTCGAGGGTACGCGCACGTATTTGCGCGTTCCAATGAAAAATCCGGAGCTGAGTATAACTATAGGGAATGTTTAGCTACGGAAAAACTCAACAAAACTCTCATTTCGCTCGGGTAGCGCGTGCTCTTTCCGCAACATTGAGGTCCAGATAGCGCCATTGGGTGAATTCCACCGGATGACGTTTGTAGTTTTTCAGCCACGGTTGACGAATATCGGCCGACAGCACGTGGGTCAGCGGCACCCAGGGGTTATAGGCGTGCAGCAGCTGGTTCATCTCGAAATACAGCTTCTGGCGCTCGGGCCCATCCTGCAGGACGCGCGCTTTTTCATAGCGTTCGTTGTAGGCCGGCAGGTTGAAGCGCGCATAGTTGGCGCGGCCCGCATTCGGGCCGTACAGCAGCTGGTAGAAATTGTCGCCGTCGGGGAAGTCGGCGACCCAGTTACTCTCGAACATCTGCACCTTGCCGAGGCGCGAAGCCTTGATGATCTCGGTCTTCTTGTCCGACTTGAACACCACGCGCAGGCCGATCGCGTTCAGGCATTTGCGCCATAGTTCGTCGCGCAGGCGGCCACTGACGGTGGCTTCGCTGCTCATCGCCAGGGTCAGCGGCGTGCCGTCCGGCTGGCGCCGGAACCCGTCCGGATCGCGCTTGTCGTAGCCATAGCGGTCCAGCAGCGCATTCGCCAGCGCCGGATCGTAAGGCACCGGGCTGCGGTAGTTCGGGTCATAGCCGAGCACGCCTGCGGGCAGCGGCGAATCGGCCTTCATCGCAAAACCCTTCTTCAGCAGGGCGATGTCTTCGGCATTGTTATAGCTGAGCGAGATGGCCCGGCGCAGCGCCACCTTGTCCCTGGTGTAGCCGCCGACCACCAGGTCCTGCATGTTCATCCACATGTAGTAGGTCTGCAGCACCGGAAAGCGGTAGAGCTGCATGCCGCGCGCCGCCAGCTCGGGCTTGAGCTTGCCGTCCTGGATGACCATTTCCGTCATCGATTCCGGCACCTGCTCCAGGTAATCGTATTCGCTGTTCAGGAAGCCCAGCATGCGGCCCTGGAATTCCTCGGCGATTTTCACGTCGACGCGGTCCACGCGCGGCAGGCGCTGCCCTTCGAGGGCGGCGGCGATGGCCTTGTCGCCGGCATCGTTGGCCGGGCCCAGGTCCGTATGGAAGACGGCGCTGGACTCTGGATTGCGCAAGAGCACCAGGCGGTCGCTGTGCTTCCACTCGCCGATCATGAAGGGACCGGTGCCAACCGGGTGGTTGCCGGCCTGGCCGGGGTAGGCCTCCATCACCTCGCGCGCGACCACCGAGGCCGCCGGCATCGCCATGTAGAACAGGAAATTATTGTCCGGTTCCTTCAGGCGGATGCGCAGCGTGTAGCGGTCGAGCGCCTGCAGGCCCGGGATCTCGGTGGCGTAACTGAAATGCTTCTTGAGCGCTTCGTCGCCGGCCAGCTTGCCGTCGAAGATATAGCCGAAGGGCGAACGCAGGCTGGGGTCGTACAGGCGTTTGAAACTGTAGACATAGTCCTCGGCCGTGACTTCGCGTTTTTTGCCCTTGAAGGCCGGGTCCGGCGTGAAATAAATGCCGGGGCGCAGACGGAAGGTGTAAGTGCGGCCGCCATCCTCGACCGTCGGCAGGCCGGTGCTTGTATTCCCCTGCAGCTTCACCGGACGCGCCAGGTAGTCGTAGCGCAGCAAGGGATCGAACAGGTTTTCCAGCAGCGACAGGCTGGCCAGGTCCGAACCGACCGCCGGATCGAGACCGGCTTCGCTGGTCGAGAGGAACATGTGCAGCACCTTGGGCTCGGCTGCTTGTATCGGCAAATGCAGGAAGGAGACAGCCAGCGCGGTGGCGGCGAGGAAGCGGAGTTTCGGCATGATGGTGGGTATCATAGGCCGAGGACTTATGCGCAGGCAACCATCCTATTGGCTCAGCGCCTTCGCCAGCGCGGGCAGGAAGCGGTCCATGCGGTAATCGACGTCGAGGTGCTCGTCCGGGTATTCCTGGTGGACGTGGGCGATGTCCAGCTGCGCCAGGCGCCGGCTGAACTGGCGCGCGCCGAGGTTCAGGAAATATTGGTCGCGCACGCCGCAATCGATCCACAGCAAGGCCAGCTTTTGCAGGTTACGCAGGCAGGCCTCGGGCGCCCGCACCGGATCGTGGGCCAGCCAGGCATCCCAGCGGCGCGCATCGAACTGGCCGGTGCGCAGGTCGCAAGGCAGGCGAATGCCCCGGTAAGCCTGCGGATCCGGGTCGTAGGTCGCGGCCAGCGCCAGGTGCATGCGGCAGCTCTTCTCGTCCGGCGTCGCCTTGTCCGCCGTGTCGAAACAGGCAAAGAAGCGCTCGACCGAATAGTCGAAGCGTTCGAGCGTGCGCACCGCCGCGTACAGACCCATGCGGTACACCGACTCGAAGTCCATGTCGCCGGAATTGCAGGACACGGCCGACCACACGTCGGGCCGCGCCATGCCATGCCTCAGGGCGCCGAAACCGCCGGAAGACTTGCCGAACACGCCACGCCGGCCCGGACCGCCGCAGCCGAACCGGCTCTCCACGAAGGGCAACACCTCGTCGACCAGGTAATCCATGTAGCGGCCCGTACCCGCGCTGTTGATGTACTGGTTGCCGCCGAGGCTGGTCATGCAATCGGGGAAAGCGACCACGACGGGCGGCATCGCGCCACTGCCGATCAGCCTGTCCAGGCGTTCCGGCACGTTTTCGCCGATGTTGCGGCGGACGACGTGGTCGGGGCCGGCGCTGTTAAAACCCGGCAGGTCGACCAGCAGGGGCAGCCGTTCAGGGGCATGGGCCGGCGTGTACACGAAGAGTTCGCGTGCGGCCGGATCGCCGAGGGGATTGTTCCGGAGAAGTTCGCTGTCGAGGACGAAGCGGTGCGATGTACCGCGGTAAGTGACGCCTGGTCTGTGCATGCCGAAAGGCTACCATAACTTTTTCACATAGCCTCGGCGCATTCTTTCATCATGGCAGCGTGCACTGCGCCTATACTCTCCGCTGCACAATCGAGCGCAGGCGCGCCCTGACTTTCATCCCATGGCTCTGAATTACATCTGGATCGGCTTTTTCCTGGTTGGCTTCGTCGCGGCGCTGGCCCAATGGCTCTTTCTCGGAGATACCGAGATCTTCAAACGCATCATCGACGGCACCTTCGATTCCGCCAAGATGGGCGTGATGGACATCGCCCTGCCGCTGGCCGGCGTGATGACCTTGTGGCTGGGGATCATGAACATCGGCGAAAAGGCCGGCGCGGTCGGCTGGCTGGCGAAAGTGATTTCGCCCTTCTTTTCGCGCATCTTCCCGGAAGTCCCGAAAGACCACCCGGCCACCGGCCACATGGTGATGAATTTCTCGGCCAACCTGCTGGGCCTCGATAACGCCGCCACGCCCTTCGGCCTGAAGGCGATGGAAAGCCTGCAGACGCTCAACCCGCAAAAGGACACGGCCAGCAACGCCCAGATCATGTTCCTGGTGCTGCACACCTCGGGCCTGACCCTGATTCCGCTGGCGATCATGGCCCAGCGCGCCATCCTCGGCGCGCGCGACCCGTCGGACATCTTCATTCCCTGCATGATCGCGACCTATGTCGCCACCGTCACCGGCATCATCGCCGTCAGCATCCGCCAGCGCATCAACCTGCTCAACGGCGTGGTGCTGAGCTGGCTGGGCGGCATGACGGCGGCCATCGTCACCTTCATCTGGTACCTCACCACCTACCTCAGCAAACCGGAAATCGAAACCTTTTCCAAGGTCACCAGCAACCTGATCCTGTTCGCGATCATCGTGGTGTTCATCGTCGGCGCCATGCGCAAGGGCGTGAACGTGTACGAAGCCTTCATCGAGGGCGCGAAGGGCGGCATCCAGACGTCGCTGACCATCATCCCCTACCTGGTGGGCATGCTGGTGGCGATTTCCGTGATCCGCAATTCCGGCGTGCTGGGCTTCGTGGTGCAGGGCCTGGAATGGCTGATCCGCCTGGCCGGCATCGACACCGCCTTCACCCCGGCCCTGCCGACCGCGCTGATGAAGCCGCTGTCCGGCAGCGGCTCGAAGGCGATGATGATCGACGCCATGAAGACCTATGGCGTGGATTCCTTCGTCGGCCGCCTGGCCTGCATCTTCCAGGGCTCGGCCGATACCACCTTCTACATCGTCGCCCTGTACTTCGGTTCGGTGGGCGTGAAGAAGACCCGTTACGCCATCTCCTGCGGCCTGATCGCGGACCTGGCCGGTATCATCGCCGCCATCTCCGTGGCTTACGTGTTCTTCGGATAATTTTTTAAAGGACCAGCATGTTCCGTCTTCGTTCGCTTGCCCTCGCTACCGCCCTTGCCGCCCTCATCCCTGCGCTCGCCCACGCCCAGCTGCCGGAACCGGTGGCCCAGGCCCTGCGCACGACCGGCATCGCGGAAGACGCCGTCAGCGTGCTGGTGCTGCGCGATAACCAGACCGTGATCTCGCACCTGGCCGACCGTCCCATGCAGCCGGCCTCGACCATGAAGCTGGTCAGCACCCTGGTCGGCCTCGAGACCCTGGGTCCGGTGTTCCGCAGCCGCACCGAGCTGCGCACGACCGGCGAACTGCAGGGCGACACCCTGAAGGGCGACCTGGTGCTGCGCGGCGGCGGCGACACCGATCTCTCGGGCGAAGTACTCGAAAACATGCTGCGCAGCCTGCGCTACCAGGGCATCCGCAAGATCCAGGGCCGCCTCGTGATCGACCGCCAGCTGTTCAATCCGGCGCGCGCGGATCTCGGCGTGGCGCCCTTCGACGAATCGCCGGAAGCGTATTACAACGTGATCCCCGATGCGGCCATGATCAACAAGAACATGCTGCAGCTGGACCTGCGCTCGACCGGCAAACAGCTGAAGGTGCAGATGCAGCCGGCCCTCGAGGGCGTGACGGTGGCGCACGACATGAAGCTGATCGACGCCAACTGCGAGAACTGGGAAAGCGGCTGGAAGCTGCCGGAAGCGGTGTCGCAGGAAGACGGCAGCATCAAGGTGATGCTGCACGGGACCTTCCCGAAGAACTGCAACCAGAGCTATTCGGCCAACGTGGTCGACCGCCAGGAATACGTGGACCGCCTGTTCCGCGCGACCTGGAAACGGCTCGGCGGCAGCATCAGCGGCACCACCATCGAAGGCGCGACGCCGCCCGACGCGCGCCAGCTGGCGGCGCACCTGTCGCGCACGCTGCCGGAAATCGTCCGCGATACCAACAAGCCTTCGGACAACCTGCTGGCGCGCCTGATCTTCCTGAGCCTGGGTGCGCTGGAAGCGGACCCGCTGCTGGGCAGCCGTCCCCAGGCCGGCAGCGCCGAGACGACTTTCTCGCGCAGCGACGCCGCCGTGCGCAACTGGATGCGCGCCCACGGCATCGACGATGCCGGCCTGGTGCTCGAAAACGGTTCCGGCCTGTCGCGCACCGAGCGCATTACGCCGCTGACGATGGGCGGCCTGCTGCAGGCCGGCCTGCGCAGCCCCTGGGCACCCGAATTCCTGTCCAGCATGCCGATCGCCGCCGTCGACGGCACCATGCGCCGCCGCCTCCATGGCACCCCGGCTGCCGGCCGCGCGCGCATGAAGACCGGCACCCTCAGCAACGTCGTCGCCCTGGCCGGCTATGTGCCTGACGCCACCGGCAAGCAGCTGGTGGTGGTGGCCATGGTCAACAGCAATCTGGCCGGCAATGGCCGCGGCCGCGCCGTGGTCGACAGCCTGGTCGACTGGGTGACGCGCCTGGGCGGCCCTGCGCAGCCCGTACTGCCGATACCGGGGCAGGCGGCGCCGAACCAGACCACGCCGGGTCCGCAGCCGACGCCGGAAGGCATGCTGGCCACACCGCCGGCCCAGCCGCAAACGCTGCCGCAGCAAGGCACGCAACAAAACACGCAACAGCAGGGCCAGCCGCTGCCGTCCGCCGCGCCCGCGCCGGTCAGCCAGTGAGCAGCGACGTCCGCATCCGCCGCTTCACGGCGCGCGAGTGGCCGGCCTACCGCGCCCTGCGCCTGCGCTCGCTGGCCGATGCGCCGAACGCTTTCGGCAGCAGCCTCGCGCTCGAAGAAAGCTGGGCCCACGAACTGTGGATGGCGCGCCTGATGGCAGCCGAGGTGTCGGGCCGCGACTGCCCGCTGGTCGCGGAATCGACCGCCGCGGACGGCGCCATGCTCGGCCTGCTCTGGGCCAAATGCGACGCCGACGATGCCGGCATCGTGAATTTGTTCCAGATGTGGGTCGCACCGGAGGCACGCGGTCGCGGCGCCGCATCCGCCCTGGTCGACGAAGCACTGGCTTGGGCGCGCAGCATCGGCGCCCGCCTGGTCCAGCTGGGCGTCGTGGTCGACAACCAGGACGCGATCCGGCTCTACGAGCGTAAAGGCTTCCGCAATGCCGGTGTGCCCGCGCCCATCCGCCCCGGCTCGGCCCTGCTCGAGCAGACCATGCAACTGGCGCTGTAAGCTACGCCGGCTAGTCCGGCACCGAACTCGGTTTCGCCGCACCGGGCGCGCTGCCCGGCTGCGCCGCCGTCGTGGGCGCCGCCGCGGCCGTGGTCGCGCCTGCCGCGCTGGCGGTTGCCGTGCTGCTTCCCGCGCTACTCCCCGCGCTATTCGCAGCACCACCACCCGTGTCGGCCTGCGCGGTTTTGCTGCCCGGCTCCAGCCACGGCGTACCGGCCAGGTTCGGTTTCGCTTCCACCAGCGAGACGTTGGCGCCGGTGCTCTCGCGGATCGCGCGCACCAGGTCCATCATCGTCGATTCGGTGAATTTTTCCGGCGTGCCCAGGACGGCACCGGTGAGCCGCCGCGGCCATTGCATGATGCCGCCTTCGGGTTTGGTGAAGACGGCGACCATGTCGAGGTGGTAGCCGCTCTAGTAGGGGAACAGGCAGGCGACCAGGTTCATGTCCTCGGTGCCGCGCACGCGCGGGGTCGCCTTGGCGGTCCAGGCGGCGCCGTCGCAGCTGGGGCCCTTGGCCACCGGTGCGCCCGGCGGCGCGCTGGTCGGATCGGCGATCTTGAAGTGGCCGGGCAGCTCGGTTGCCTCGACCCCGGGCGGCGCCGCCACCACCGCATCCTTGACGTTGCGGTTGATGCCGTCGGTGGCGGCCTTGGCGACCACCGGCGCGGGGACGTCGGTCTTGATGTCGAATACCCGGTAGTACTCCACCGTCGTGCTGTGCGAGGCCAGCGGATTGCCGCCGTTCCCGGTGCTGCACCCTGCCAGCGTGGCCGCCACGGCCGCTGTCATGACCGCCATTGCGCAAGCCTTCGTCCTGCCTCTCATGACGCACCTCCCTGTGGTTTGGATGTCTGTGACCATCCAATTTTCGGAGTCGCTTATGCACCGCGCATGCGTTAGCTCAAGCGCGTGCGGGTGCTGTCAGCGTGGCGCCACAGGGGTGCGGGAAGAGATCAGAGCACGCGGCGGAAGCTTGCACGCACCAGATTGCGGTCGCCGCAATCGAAGTGCCACCACTCGGTGTTGATGCCGACAAAGCCGGCCTGGAACATCGCGTCGCGCAGCAGGCGGCGGTTGTCGACTTGCGCGTCGGTCAGTGCGCCGGTCTGCAGAAAACCTTCTTCCAGCTTCGGATGCGAGAGTTCGGTCATGTCGTCGAAGCCGGTGCCCATGTCGAGCTCGCGGCCGTCTTCGTCGAGGATGGTGATGTCCAGCGCCATACCGTAGGAGTGGATCGAGCCGCGCGCCGGATCGGCCAGGTACATCTGCAGGCCGGTGCCGGCCAGGGCATCCCACAGCTGCTGCTGCACGCGCTGCGGACGCAGGGCGTCCAGCACCAGCGCCGTATAGCCGGGACGCTGCTGCGCCAGCCAGGCCACCACGCGCTCCAGCGCCGCGGCGGCATCGACGTGCAGCCAGGCGCAGTCGTAGGGCGAGTACAGGTCGCGGCCGATGAAGTTATGCGGGGTGGCGTAACGCAGGTCGACGGCGATGCCGGCGATGGTGGAGAGGTGGCGGAACTCGGGATCGCCGGCGATGTCTTCGCTGGCGATCGTCAAGGGTCCGGTAGAACTGATGGTCATGCTTTACTGCGTTCCTTTGTCTAACAGCGCACGCGCGGTCGCGCCGATGCAGTTGGCCAGCTCGCGCGCGCCGTGCGACAGCGGCGCGTGGCTGGCCGTCAGCAGGTAGAGCTGGACCGGGATCGCCGGCGCCCACTGGCGGCATTGCACCTTGTCGCGCGCCGCGGAGGCGGCCGTGAACGGATCGAGGACCGCGCTGCCGGCGCCCGCTTCGACCAGCGAACGGGCGATCTGGTAAGTCTGCACCACGGTGTGGAAGACCGGGTGCACGTCCTGGGCTTCGCAGGCCGCGACCACCATCTCGCCGAGCGGGTCGCGGTCGGCCATGCCGATCAGCTCGCCCTTGAGGCCGTTGGGCGTCATCGGCTCGCGGCATTCTTCCTCGGTCCAGGTGCCCTTCGGCGCCATCACCATCAGGTTGCCCGAGGCGATCGGTTCGGCTTCGATGCCGGGATGGCGCGGGTCCTGCAGCGACAGCGCCAGATCGGCCTCGCCCAGGCGCAGCGCGTTCACGATCTCGCTGGTGTGGAAGGTCGCCAGCTCGCACCGGGTCTGGGCGAAATCGCGGCGCCAGACCGTCAACGCGGCCGGCAGCACGCTGATCGCGATGGTCGGCGTGGAGATCAGGCGCACTGTCTCGCAAGCGCGATTCTTGAGGCTGGCGGCCAGGCGGCGGATGCCCTGCAGGTCGCGGTTCAATTTCTCGGTTTCGGCGAACAGGCGATGCGCTTCCGGCTTCGGGTACAGCTTGCCGCGCACGCGTTCGAACAAGGGCATGCCCAGCTGCAGCTCGGCATGCTGCAGCACCTTGGTCACGGCCGGCTGCGAGATGTGCAGAACCTGGGCGGCACCGCTGATGGTGCCGACCTGCATGATGGCGTGGAAAACTTCGATATGGCGCAGGCGCATCGCTTCAATCCTTCAAGTGGAAGGAAGAAGGATACGGAAAACTGGCGCTGCCGCAAAGCATCAGTGTTGCACTTTTTCAGGCGGTGTTGCAGGAACGGCAGCCGGCTCGGCAACGGCTGATGCTGGTGCTGGTGCCGGTGCCGAGGTCGGGCTTGCAGGCGGCAGCACCGGCGCGGTCTGCAGCGGCGCCACCGGTACCGGCGGCAGCGGGCCGGCCGGATTGGTCAGCGCTTCCAGCAGCGACGCGGTCTGCACATCGGGCATGCCGTCGATGTTGGCCGGACGGTACTTCATCTGGAACGCCGACAGCACGGTGCGGGTCTGCTCGTCCAGCACGCCGGACTGGACCAGGCCATAGCCCCAGGTCGCCAGCTTCTTCTGGAACCAGGCCACATCCGGCAGCTGGGTCTGGAAGATCGGGGTCACGGCGGCGACGCGGGTGGCGTCCGGCCAGACCACCAGGCCGGCGTCGGCGAACTGCTTCCACGGGAACATCGGACCCGGGTCCTGCTTGCGCAGCGGGGCGATGTCGCTGTGGCCGAGCACGTTTTCCGGCGCGATGTGGTGACGCGTGACGATGTCGCGCACCAGCGGGATGATGGCGTCGATCTGCGACTGCGGGAAAGGCGCGTAGACGCGGCCGTTCGGCGTGTCCTTCCAGCCCGCGTTGACGATCTCGATGCCGATCGAGCTGTTGTTCAGCTGCGTAAAATTCTTCCAGCTCGAATTGCCGGCGTGCCAGGCGGCGTTGTTCTCGTCGACCAGGTTGTAGATGACCGGCTTGGCATCGTCGGTCACGAGGTAATGGGCGCTCACCTGCTGCTCGGTCAGGATCTTGATCGAGGACGCGCGGTCGGCCACGGTGTAATGCAGCACCAGGAAGCGCGAGCGCGAGCTCTGGCCCTTGGCCGTGTAGGTCTTGTCGTATTGCGGGCCGGTGGCGCAACCTGCCAGCAGGGCGACCAGGAGGGTGGCGGCAAGGATCTTCATGGGTGTGCTTGGTCTCGTCGAATGTTCAATAGGGGGATTATGCAGCAGAGGCGCCTGGACCTTCGAGCGCCATGCGCGCCGCAGCGTAATGGGCGCCGCCGGCGGTCTGCCGGAATGCCAGTTCCGCCGGCAGCAGTGCGCGCATCGCCGCCACGATGGACGGGTGCAGTTCGGCCGCGCGGCCCGACAGCGCCACCGGACGCGGTCCGAAACGCTTGATCAGGGCCTGCGCCAGGCGCGCCAGTTCGGCGCCGGCATTGCGCAGGATGGCGGCGGCGGCCGGGTCTTGCTCCGCGGTCGCGGCCACGGCCAGCGCCAGCTTGCCGATGGCGCCGCGTTCCTGGCCGTAGATGAACTGGCGCGAATAGGCCCAGTCGTCGCCGCCGACATAGTCGAACACGGCCTGCGCCATTCTCGAGGTGCGCCAGGCGCCCGGCTCTTCGTCTTCGAGGCGCCAGATGTGGCGCAGCGCTTCCCTGGCGATCCAGAAACCGCCGCCGCCGTCGTCCAGCACCACGCCGCGTCCGCCGGCACGATGAAACTGGCCGTCGGCATCGATGAAGGCACCGATCGAGCCGGTGCCGGCGTAGACCAGGTAGCCCTCGCCGGGCATGAAACTGGCGCGGTAGGCGATTTCCATGTCGCTGCAAAAACGGATGCCGGCCGCCGGCACATGCAGCAGCTCGGCCAGCCAGCGTTGCAATTGTTCGCTGTCGCCGCCGAAGCCGGTCAGGCCGGCCTGCACGCGTGTCGGCACGCCGTGCAGCAGCACGCCGGCAGCCAGTTCGGCAAAGGTGGCGCGCACCGACTCGCGCCCATGTGGCGTGCCCATCTGCAGGGCGGACAGCCCGGCGACGGTCCCCTCGGCCAGGATGGCGCCATCCGGCGCGGCGAGCGCCCAACGGGTCTGGGTGCCGCCGGCATCGATGCCGAGGCCGAGTTCAGGGGTGGTGGAAGCAGCTTGAATCATGGTCGAAGCGAAGTGTACGCTTCTCCGGGCAGCGCACGCGAATGAAAGGCCGACGTATGCGCATGACTAAATGTTATGGCGAGCTTGCGCCTGTCCATCGCCCGGCGCATTCTGTTCGATATCGAACCGAAGCGTCCGGCAAGGCAGCGTAAGGTGCTCAAGGTAGGCATCCGATTGCTATCACATTTTGAGGCGGAACTTTCATGAAAGAATATAAAGCGGCCATCGTGGGTGGGCTGATTGCAGGCGTGGTGACGACGGCGGTCATGATCGCGGGCCGCAAGAGCGGTGCGCTGACCAAGACGCTCGACCGCGACGCGGTCGACTGGATCGACCATCTGACGGGTTCGCGCGCGCTGATCGGCGATACCGGCACCAGCCTCGTCGAATTTACCAATCACCTGGGTGCGTCGGCGGCCTTCGCGGCGGCGCTGCCGGCACTGCGCAAGCTGGCGCCGTCCCTGTCGCCGGCCGCCCTGGGCACGCTGTACGGCACCGCCTTGTATGCCATCAATATCGGCTGCATCGCCCCGCTGCTGGGCATCACCGAAGGCGAGATCAAGGCCGGGCCGCGCAAGGCCAGCGAGCGCTGGGCGATCCACGTCATTCAGGCCGTGGTGTCCGCCGTTCTTGCCGAGCGCCTGGCTGCCGGTACCGAAACCCGCTAAGCGCCAAGCGGCGCGTGCTCAAGCCTTCTTCCAGGCTTTGACGCGCGCACTTTCGTTGCCCAGGCGGTCGATGCCGCTGACCACCACCAGGTCGGCCGCACCCAGCGTTGCATCGTCGGTCACCAGGTATTCGCTCTGCCCGGCCGGCACCACCGCGAACTTCCACTGTCCGCCGAAGCGCGACCACACCGCAAACATCGTGTGGACCTTGCCCGCTGCGAGCTTGAGGCGCACGGCGCTGCCCTTGCGGGTCGCCGCCACCGAGGGCGCTTCCGGCACCGCCTTGCCCAGCCAGGGCGTGGCCGGCACCAGCGCCGGCGTGGCGTAGGAGATGGTGCGCAGCTGGTCGGTGAGGCCCTTGCGGTTCTCCATCAGCGCCACCATGCTGAAGTGGACATGGCCGCCGGCGGTCGGACGCGAGCGCGTGACGGCGATCTGCTCGATGATTTCCTGCGGCGGGTAATCCTTGGCCGGCGCCGCGATGCCGACGCGGCTGGTGTACATGCCCGGCCAGATGTGGCGGCCGAGGGTGTTCTGGCCGATCCAGTAATCGAGCAGCACGTCATAGGCCTGGCCCGGCTGCTTGATGGACCAGTACAGCTGCGGCGTGAAGTAATCGAGCCAGCCGTTCTGCAGCCAGGTCTCGGCATCCGCGTACAGCTTGTCGTACTGCGAGAAGCCGACGATGCCGGGCGGGCGGCGGTCCGGGCGGCCCAGGCCGAAGGGGCTGATGCCGAAGCGCACCCAGCTCTTCTCCTTGTGGATGCCCTCGTACATGGCCTGGATCAGGTGGTTCACGTTCTGGCGGCGCCAGGACGCGCGGTCGAGTTTGCCGCCGGAGGCCAGGTAGCGCTGCCAGGCCGGCTGGTCCGGGAAGTCGAGTTCCGCCTTGGCCGCCTTGCCGTTCAGCGCAGTCTCGTTGCCGGCCGTCGAATTGGGCGCCTCGATTGGATAGGGATAGAAATAGTCGTCGATGTGGACGCCGTCGATGTCATAGCGGCGCACCACATCCAGCACCACGTCCAGCGTCTGCTTGACGGCGGATTCCTCGCCCGGGTCCATCCATTCGTACTTGCCGTAGGTTTTGACGGCGGCCGGGTTGGTGCGCGTGATGTGGTTCGGCGCCGCCGGCGATTTGGCGATGTTGTGGCGCGCACGGTAGGGATTGAACCAGGCATGCAGTTCGAGCCCGCGCGCATGCGCCTGCGTGACCCAGAATTTCAACGGGTCATACCAGGGCTGGGGCGCCTGGCCCTGGCGCCCGGTCAGGTATTCCGACCATGGCTCGATCTGCGAAGGATAGATGGCATCGGCCGACGGACGCACCTGCAGCACGATGGCATTCAGGTTCATCGCCTTGGCGCGGTCGAGGATGGCGATGGCTTCCGCCTGCTGCTGGGCGGCGTTCAGGTTCTGCTTGCTGGGCCAGTCGATGTTGGCGACGGTCGAGACCCAGGCGGCGCGAAATTCGCGTGGCGCCGGTGGTGGGGTGTCGCCATTGCCGGCACCGGCGCTGGCGATCTTGCCGGCGCCCGGGGTCGTGGTACAGGCCGAGAACAGTCCGCTCATCGCCAGCGCACCGGCCATTCCCGCAAGCGCGAACGCGCGTCGTTTCCTATTAGCTTGCACAACTACTCCGTATTCTTCTCAGACTTTGACGAACCATTTTTTGCGCCACATGCCCCAGGCCACCGCAAACATGCAGAGGTTGAACAGCAGCGCGTACAGCAGCGAGGTATTCACCGGACCGATGGGCAGCGCGGCGATCGGCGCATACAGCGCCTTGCCCAGCGAGCGCAGGCTGCCATCCGGCTGGGTGAATTTGATGAAGCCGAACATCTTGGCCAGGAAACCCGACAGCGCGAAGATGAACAGCGCGTTCATGCCGTAGATGACGAAGGGCTTGGTCCAGCGTGCTGCAGCCTCGCGCACGGCGGCGTAGGGATTGGCGTCCAGCAGCCAGTAAAAGCTCGAGAACACGATCAGCGCCCAGCCCGTCATCAGGAAGCAATAGGCCGGCGTCCACAAGCTCTTGTTTATTGGCATCAGAATGGTATCCAGGATCACGCCGATCCAGCAACACAGCAGGCCAGCCAGCAGCATCCAGACGGTCTGTTCGGTGCGGTTCACATTGGCGGCCAGCCAGCGCCCGGCCAGCACGCCGAACAGCTGGCTGCACAGGGCCGGCAGCGTCGACACCAGCCCTTCCGGGTCCCAGGTTTTACTTTGCACCCACAGGTGATTGCCCAGCAAGGCGTGGTCGATCCAGGCGCCGAAATCCTGCCCGGGCTCGAGCACGCCGGCGCCGATGCCGGGTACCGGCACCAGCAGCATCAGCACGCTATAGAGACTCAGCAAGCCGGCGATCACGGCCAGTTGCATGCGCCAGCCGCAGTAGACGACGATGGGCGCGGCCAGCAGCGTACACAGCGCGATCCGCTGCAGCACGCCGGGTATCCGCACCTTCTCCACATTAAAATAGGGCATGAAGTTGAGCAGGAAGCCGATCAGGAAGATCAGCGCGGCGCGCTTGGCCAGTTTCAGCAGCAGCTTCGGCCGGTCGGCGCCGGCGGCGGCCAGGCGGCCCAGCGACAGCGCCATCGCGACGCCGCCGATGAACAGGAAGAAGGGGAAGATGCAGTCGGTGAAGGTCCAGCCGTTCCACTTCGCGTGCTCGAGCTGCGAATACAAATGGCCCCAGTCGCCGGGGTTATTCACCAGCACCATCGCGGCGATGGTGAAGCCGCGGAAGGCGTCCAGCGACACCAGGCGGCTGCTTGCGTCGCGCACCTGCTTCACTTCTTGCCGAATTCCGGATCGATGCGCACCAGCGCCGCCATGACGAAGGCCGGGATCGTCGCCACGCACACCCAGACGAAGAAGTGCTGGTAGCCGATCATCTCCTGCAGTTTGCCGCTCCACATGCCCGGCACCATCATCCCCAGCGCCATCAGGCCGGTGCAGATCGCGTAGTGCGCGGTTTTATATGGACCCTCGCAGACCATGATCATGTACAGCATCATCGCGGTGAAGCCGAAGCCGTAGCCGAACTGCTCGATCGCCAGGAAGGCGGAGATCACGGCGAAGTTCTGCGGCTGCGCGGAGGACAGGTAGACGAACACCAGGTCCGGCAGGTGCACCGCGAACACCATCAGCCACAGGCAGCGCTTCAGGCCCAGGCGCGAAATGAGCCAGCCGCCGAACAGGCCGCCGACGGTCAGCGCGATGATGCCGATGGTGCCGTAGGCGGTGCCGTATTGGGCGGTGGTGAGGCCGAGGCCCCCCTTGTCCAGCGGGTCCTTCAGGAAGGGCGCCACCAGTTTCAGGAGCTGCGCCTCGCCCAGGCGGAAGGTCAGAATGAAGCCGAGGATCAGCCAGATGTCGCGCTTGCCGAAGAAGCTGCCGAAGGTGGCGAGGAAGGCGCGCAGCGGATTCGTCCCCGGCGCCGCCGGCCGGTCGGCCTCGGGCCGCGGCAGCACCGCCTGGTGCCAGGCAAACAGCGCCAGGAACAGGCCGGCCAGCACGAAGAACACGATGGCCCAGGCCTGGTACACGTCGTTCAAGGTCACCGCCAGCGTGCCGGCCAGGATCACCAGCGGCCCCTGCCCCGCCAATGTGGCAAGCCGGTAAAACGTGGAACGCACGCCGACGAAGGCCGCCTGCTGCTGCTGGCGCAGGCCGAGCATATAAAAGCCGTCGGCCGAGATATCGTGGGTGGCCGAGGCGAAGGCCATCAGCCACATGACGGCCAGGCTGACCATGAAAAAGGCGGGCAAATGCAGTGTGGTGCCGACCGCGGCGAGGGCGGCGGCCATCGCCAGTTGCAGCGAGACGGTCCAGCCGCGCTTGGCGCCGAACATGTCGACCAGCGGCGACCATAGCGGCTTGATCACCCAGGGCAGGTAGAGCAGGCTAGTATAGAAGGCGATGTCGGTGTTGGAGATCCCCATGTCCTTGTACATGACGACCGACAGGTAGTTGGCGACGATGTAGGGAATCGCCTGGCCGAAGTACAGAGAAGGTACCCACAGCCACGGGCTCTTTGCTTGCGATGTCTGCATAACTCTTTCGTGATCCCGGGCCGCGGCGCGCTGCCGCCTGGTCAGCTGAACTGAGTCAGCTGGCGAGGGCTTCGCGCACGCTGCCGTTCGCGCTGTCCAATAAAGCGCGCGCCTGCTCGACCTGGATTTTCTTGGACAAGGCCACGATCGCAACCTTGACGTGGAAGCCGCACTGCTCCAGCACCTGGCGCGCCGATTCGTCGTCGGCGCCCGTCGCAAAGGTGGTCAGGCGGATCGCCCGGCGCACCAGCTTGGCGTTGGTTGCCTTCAAGTCTACCATCAGGTTGCCATAAACCTTGTTCAAACGCACCATCAAGGCGCTCGAAAAGCTGTTCAGCGCGATCTTCTGCGAGGTGCCGGCCTTCAGGCGGGTGCTGCCCGAGATGGCTTCCGGACCGGTGTCCAGCGTGACGCCGATTTCCGCCTCGTTCGCGACCGGCGCGTCCGGGTTGTTGGCGAAACCGACCGTCAGCGCACCGGCGGCGCGGGCTGCGCGCAGGGCGCCCAGCACGTAAGGGGTACCGCCCGATGCGGCGATGCACAGCACCACGTCGTCCCTGGTGACGTTCACGCTCTGCAGGTCGGCCGCGCCCTGTTCGAGGTCGTCCTCGGCGCCCTCGACGGCGACGAACATCGCATCGCTGCCGCCGGCCAGCAGCGCCACCGCGCGTCCATGCGGCCAGGAGAAGGTGGGGTAGAGTTCGACGCTGTCCAGCACGCCCAGGCGACCGGAGGTGCCGGCGCCGACATAGATCAGGCGTCCGCCTGCTTCCATGCGCGGCAGCGCGGCCGTCACGGCGGCGGCGATGCGCGGTGCGGCGGCGCGGACGGCCTCGACGGCCTTGAACTGGTCGTCGACCAGCACATTCACCAGCTCGGTGGTGGGATATTGGTCCAGGGAAGCGTGTTGTGCGGCGGGGGTTTCGGTGTTCAGCATAGTAAAACCAGTGTAATACCAATCACAACAGCCTGCCATGAAAGGATCGGGCGTTATCATTCCGAAAAGTTATGCACAGCTGCGGCCTATTCATTGGCAGGGTGTACGCCGACTCCGTATGCTGGAAACGATCAAAACGAGGAGACCGCATGCAGCAGGGCAGACGCAAGGTGTTGGGAATGGCTTTATTGGGCATGCTCGATCCGCTGATGGCGGCCACGCCCTGCCCCGCCGGCGCAGCGGTTGCCGCGATGCCGGCCGCGCTGAAGCGGACACTCGACCGCGAACTGGCGGCGATCGTCGCCAACCCGGCCTGCGAGCTGGCCAGCCTGTCGGTGCTGGCGATCCGCGACGGCCGCATCGCCTACGAGGCGCAGTTCGGCCGCCGCTCCATTGGCGTGAATGGCCTGTCCGACAAGCCGGTCGATGCGCACACCCTGTTCCGCATCGCCTCGATCTCGAAGATGATGACCACCCTCGGCCTGATGCGCCTGGTCGAGGAAGGTAAAGTCAACCTGGACGCCGACGTCTCCGGCTACCTGGGTTTCAGCCTGCGCAATCCGCACTTCCCGGACCAGCCCATCCTGCTGCGCCACCTGCTGACGCATACGTCTTCCCTGCGCGACGAAGCCGGCTATTCCTGGGGTGCCGATACGGCCTTGAAGGACGTGCTGGTCCCGGGCAGCCGCCTGTACGGCGAAGGCAAGATGTGGGCGGCGAACGCCGGGCCGGGCGCTTATTTCACGTATTGCAACCTCGGCTGGGGCGTGATCGGCACGCTGATGGAAAAGGTGAGCGGCGAACGCTTCGACCGCCTGATGCGGCGCCTGCTAATCGAGCCGCTGGGCCTGCACGCCGGCTACAACCCGTCGGAACTGCCGGCAAGCGACATCGCCAACATCGCCACGCTGTACCGCAAGCGCACCGTCGACACCGAAGTCTGGGATGCGAACGGCCCCTGGATCGCGCAGGCCGACGACTACAGCAGCAAGCCGCCAGCGCCGCCGCCGGGCATCGAGCGCTACGTGGTCGGCGCGAATGCGACGCCGTTCAGCCCGACCGGCGGCCTGCGCATCTCCGTGCGCGACATGGGCACGGTGATGCGGATGCTGATGAACGGTGGCATGCACGATTGCCGACGCATCCTGCAGCAGGCGACGCTGGACCGGATGTTCGCGCGCCAGTGGACCTATCAGGAAGCAATGAGCGGCAAAGGCGCCAACGGCGACAGCCTCGACGGCTTATTTAATTGCTGGGGCCTGGGCAACGAGCAGTTCCCGGACGATCCGGCGAAGCGCACCCGCCTGGTCGAGGGCGGCGGCTTCGCGGCGGTCGGCCACCTGGGCGACGCCTACGGTTTGATGTCGGTGTTCGCTGCGGATCTAAAGAAGCGCAACGGCATGATCGCGCTGGTGGGCGGCACCTCGACCGATCCGCTGGCCTACAAGGGCGCATATTCGTCGCTGGCCCGTTTCCAGGAACAAATCCTCACCGCGATGCACCAGCGCGCCATCCTGGTGCGTGCATGACTGGCGGTTATGCCTTCCTGCGCTACATTCATTAGCGAAAGCCGGGGGCAGCCCCTAAGCTCCTGCCTATTGTCGAATAAAAATAGTGTGCGCGGATGCAAGAAATCATCGTGATCGGCGGAGGTGTCGTCGGCCTGACCTCGGCCTGGTGGCTGCTCGAGGCAGGCCACAAGGTCACGCTGCTCGAACGTGCACCACAAGTGGGCACCGGCACCAGTTTCAGCAATGGCGGGCAGCTGAGCTACCGTTATGTGTCGCCGCTGGCCGACGTCGGCGTGCCCTTCAAAGCCCTGCAATGGATGTTCCAGGAATACGGTCCGCTGCGCTTCAAACCCCAGCTCGACCTGCACCAATGGACCTGGCTCGCCGCCTTCCTGGCCAATTGCCGCGCCGACGCCAACCGCAAGACCACGAACAAGCTGCTGCAGCTGGGCGAGCTGTCGCGCCGCGCGATGGTGCAGCTCGACACCGTGGTGCCGCCCGCCTCTTTCGAATGGCGCGACGCCGGCAAGCTGGTGGTCTACCGCACCCGTAAGGCCTTCGAGGCCGCCACCGCCAAATCCGATTCGTCCAGCACGGCCCAGGTCTGGAGCGCGGCCGACTGCGTGGCCCACGAGCCGGCGCTGGCGGCGGTCGAGGACAAGCTGGAAGGCGGCATCTACAACGGCGGCGAAGCCGTGGCCGACTGCTACGCCTTCTGCGTGACGCTGGCCGAACGCATCGCCTCGCATCCGCGCTTTGCGGGTTTCCTGCATGCCGACGCGCTGAAATTCGTCACCGCCGGCGATAAAGTCACCGGCCTGCAGACCAGCACCGGCCTGGCGAAAGCCGACGCCTACGTGCTGGCGGCCGGCATGCAGAGCCGCACGCTGGCGAAGAGCGCCGGCATCTCGCTGCCGATCTATCCGCTGAAAGGTTATAGTCTGACAGCGCCGATCCGCCCGCAGGACGTGGCGCCGGAAATCAGCGTCACCGACTTCGAACGCAAGGTGCTGTATGCGCGCATCGGCGGCAACCTGCGGGTGGCGGCCATGGTCGACATGATGGGCGAAGACCTGCGCCTGGACGCGCGCCGCCTGGACAGCCTCACGCGCCAGGTGCGCGAGACCATGCCGCAGGCGGCCGACTACAACAACATCACCCCCTGGGCCGGCCTGCGCCCCGCCACCCCGAACAGCGCCCCGATCGTCGGTCCCTCGCCCTATACGAACCTGTGGCTGAACATCGGCCACGGCCCGCTCGGCTTCACCTTCGCCTGCGGCACCGCCAGCGTGCTGACCGACCTGGTACAGGGCAAAGCCCCACCGTTCACGCTCGAAGGCCTCACCCTGCGCTAAATCAAACCGGGGTCAGACCCCGATTTTGGGCAATTTCCTAAAATCGGTGTCTGACCCCGCGTTTTGGAAATTTTTTCGCGTTCGTTAAATTTATTTTCGGCAAAAGATGGCCGAAGATGCGGCAACTGCGCGTAACGTGCTTTCTTCTTGGAAATTCCGAACAGGCACGCCCCCTCACCTGCGCTCCTGAAATGGCGGATAATTGCCGCCATGTCTACCCCGTCCAAACCCGGCTGCCCCTGCGGCAGCAATCTGCCCATCCTGCGCTGCTGCGGCCCCTACATCGCCGGCGCCGAGCTGCCGCCCACGGCCGAGGCGCTGATGCGTTCGCGCTACACCGCCTATGTGATGGGAGACGAAGCCTACCTGCGCGCCACCTGGCATCCCAGCACCCGCCCGGAAGAGCCGATCATCGACAAAAATGAAAAGATTCAATGGCTCGGACTTGAGATAAAATCTGCTTTACGTTTACGTCAACGTAAAGCAGATCTGCCGGAACAGATAGACCAGGACACCGTCGAATTCGTCGCCCGCTTCAGGGTCCAGGGCCGCGGCCAGCGGCTGCACGAGATCAGCAACTTCGTGCGCGAACCTGAAACGCCGGGCGGGGTCCCGCGCTGGTTCTATGTGGACGGCAGCTTCCCCGAGCAAGGAACCAAATAGAATACGCAGGAGACGCGATGCCCCAGATCGAAAGTAAGCTCAACCCGCGCGGCGAGGATTTCAAGGCCAATGCCGCGGCCATGCAAGCCGTGGTGGACGACCTGCGCGCGAAAGTCGCCGCCATCGCCAAAGGTGGTGGCGAGGCCGCCAGCGCCAAGCACGTCGCCCGTGGCAAGCTGCTGCCGCGCGACCGCGTGCAGATGCTGCTCGATCCGGGCACGCCCTTCCTGGAATTCTCTCAGCTGGCGGCCTACGAGATGTACGACAATGCCGCCCCGGCAGCCGGCATCATCACCGGCATCGGCCGCGTCGCCGGCCAGGAATGCGTGATCGTCTGTAACGATGCCACCGTCAAGGGCGGCACCTACTATCCGATGACGGTGAAAAAACACCTGCGTGCCCAGGAGATCGCCGAGCAGAACAATTTACCGTGCATCTACCTGGTCGACTCAGGCGGCGCCAACCTGCCGAACCAGGACGACGTCTTCCCGGACCGCGACCACTTCGGCCGCATCTTCTATAACCAGGCGAACCTGTCCGCCAAAGGCATCCCGCAGATCGCGGTGGTGATGGGTTCCTGCACCGCCGGCGGCGCCTACGTGCCGGCGATGAGCGACGAGTCCATCATCGTCAAGGAACAGGGCACCATCTTCCTGGGCGGCCCGCCCCTGGTGAAAGCGGCGACCGGCGAAGTGGTGAGCGCCGAAGACCTGGGCGGCGGCGACGTCCACACGCGTCTGTCCGGCGTGGCCGACCACCTGGCCCAGAACGACACCCACGCGCTGTCGCTGGCCCGCACCATCGTCTCGAATCTGAACCGCACCAAGCCGCAACAGGGGGCGCTGCGTGAAGCTGTCGAACCGAAATACGCGCCGGAAGAACTGTACGGCGTGATCCCGGTCGATACCCGCAAGCCCTTCGACGTGCGCGAGGTGATCGCCCGCATCGTCGACGGCAGCGAGTTCGACGAGTTCAAGGCACGCTACGGCACGACGCTGGTGTGCGGCTTCGCCCACATCTTCGGCATGAAGGTCGGCATCATCGCCAACAACGGCATCCTGTTCTCGGAATCGGCGCTGAAGGGCACGCACTTCATCGAGCTGTGCTGCCAGAGAAAAATCCCGCTGGTGTTCCTGCAGAACATCACCGGCTTCATGGTCGGCCGCAAGTACGAAAACGAGGGCATCGCCCGCAACGGCGCCAAGATGGTGACTGCCGTGGCCACGGCCGCGGTGCCGAAGTTCACCGTGATCATCGGCGGCTCTTTTGGGGCCGGCAATTACGGCATGTGCGGCCGCGCGTTCTCGCCGCGCTTCCTGTGGATGTGGCCGAACGCGCGCATCTCGGTGATGGGCGGCGACCAGGCGGCGTCGGTGCTGGCCACCGTCAAGCGCGACGGCATCGAAGCCAAGGGCGGCCAGTGGTCGCCAGAGGAAGAAGCCGCGTTCAAGCAGCCGATCAAGGACCAGTACGAGCACCAGGGCCACCCCTACTTTGCCAGCGCGCGCCTGTGGGACGACGGCGTGATCGATCCGGCCGATACGCGCATGGTGCTGGGCCTGGGTCTCTCGGCCGCGCTCAACGCCCCGATCGAAGACACGAAGTTCGGCGTATTCAGGATGTAAGGGAGAGAACATGGACACCTACGACACCCTCGAGATCACGGTTGAAGGCAAGGTCGCAACCATCACCCTGAACCGCCCGGACGTGCGCAATGCCTTCAACGAAACGGCGATTGCGGATCTCACCATGGCCTTCGACGAAGTCAGCCAGGAAGCGGATATCCGCGCCATCGTGCTGGCTGCGAACGGCCCGGCCTTCTGCGCCGGCGCGGACCTGAACTGGATGAAGAAGATGGCCGGCTACTCGTTCGAAGAGAACGAGGCCGACGCACTGCGCCTGGCCGACATGCTGCGCACCATCTACTTCAGCCCCAAGCCCGTCGTGGCGAAAGTCCAGGGCGACTGCTACGCCGGCGGCATGGGCCTGGTCGCGGCCTGCGACATCGTGGTGGCCGCCGAGGGCGTGAACTTCTGCCTGTCCGAGGTGAAGCTGGGCCTGATCCCGGCGACGATCTCGCCCTACGTCATCAAGGCGATGGGCGACCAGGCCGCGCGCCGCTACTTCCTCACCGCCGAGCGCTTCGACGCGCAACAGGCGAAGCGCCTGGGCCTGGCCCACGACGTCGTGCCGAGCGAAGAACTCGACGCCACCGTGGCCGGCATCACCAAGGCCCTGGTGAACAACAGCCCGAATGCGGTGCGCGAAGCGAAGAAGCTGGTGCGCGACATCGCCGGGCTGCCGATCGACGATGTGCTGCTGGCCGATACCGCCGGGCGCATCGCCAATATCCGTGCATCCGCCGAGGGACGCGAAGGGGTCGCGTCCTTCCTCGAAAAGCGCAAACCCTCCTGGCTGGAATAAGTATCTTGAATCACCCGACACACCAAAGCTCTTCCGACTGGATCGCACGCAGCCTGCGCAGCGTCTGGCACCCATGCACGCAGATGCAGCACCACGAAGAGGTGCCGCTGATCGCCGTCAGCCACGGCAAAGGGCCGTGGCTCTACGACCATGAGGGCCGGCGCTACCTGGACGGGATCAGCTCGTGGTGGGTCAACCTGTTCGGCCACGCCAACCCGCGCATCAACGCCGCGCTGAAGGACCAGCTGGATAAGCTCGAACACGCGATGCTGGCCGGCTTCACGCACGAGCCGGTGGTCGAGCTGTCGGAGCAGCTGGCAAGCCTGACCGGCCATGCGCTGGGCCACGCCTTCTACGCCTCCGACGGTGCCTCCGCCGTCGAGATCGCGCTGAAGATGAGTTTCCACTACTGGCGCAACGCCGGCTACCCGAACAAGCGCGAGTTCGTCTGCCTGCAGGGCTCGTATCACGGCGAGACCATCGGCGCCTTGTCCGTCACCGACGTCGCCCTGTTCAAGGATGCCTACGGCCCGCTGCTGAGGGCGTCGCGCACCGTGGCTTCGCCCGACGCCCGCAACGCCGTCGACGGTGAGTCGGCGCAGGACGTGGCGCGCCGCGCGATCAAGGACGTGGAAACCCTGTTCGAGGAAAGCGGCGATACCATCGCCGCCATCATCGTCGAGCCGCTGGTGCAGTGCGCGACCGGCATGGCGATGCACGATCCGCTCTACCTGGAACTGCTGCGCGAGCTGTGCGACAAGCACCACGTGCACCTGATCGCCGACGAGATCGCGGTCGGCTGCGGCCGCACCGGCACCTTCTTCGCCTGCGAGCAGGCCGCAATCTGGCCGGATTTCCTGTGCCTGTCGAAAGGAATCAGCGGCGGCTACCTGCCGCTGTCGCTGGTGCTCAGCACCGACCAGATCTACGAAGCCTTCTACAGCGAAGACATCACGCGCGGCTTCCTGCACTCGCACTCCTACACCGGCAACGCGCTGGCCTGCCGCGCCGCGCTGGCGACGCTGCAGATCTTCCGCGAGGACGATGTGCTGAACAAGAACCGCGAAACCGCCACCCGCCTGATGCTGGAAATGGCGCCGCTGCTCGAGCACGAGCGCGTCACCAACTTCCGCCAGCGCGGCATGATCCTGGCCTTCGACGCGGTCGAGCCGGATGCCAAGCGTGCCTCGACCTTCGCGCGCCGCTTCTTCACCAGCGCGGTCGAGAACGAACTGCTGCTGCGCCCGATCGGCCGCACCGTCTACCTGATGCCGCCGTATGTGCTGGACGAAGAAGACATCGTCGGCCTGGCGGCGCGCACGCGCACCGTGTTCGAAAAGGTGATCGCGGAATGAGCGTGGATCTGATCGCAGGCATCACCCGGCAGCTGGATGCGCTGGCGGCGCAGAGCCTCACGCGCCGCCGCCGCACCGCCGACTCGCCTGCCGCGCCGCGCCAGGTCGTCGACGGCCGTCCCATGCTCGCTTTCTGCAGCAACGATTACCTGGGCCTGGCCGCGCATCCAAAGGTGGTCGCGGCCTTGCGCGAGGGTGCGGAACTGTATGGCGCCGGCAGCGGCGCCTCGCACCTGGTGTCCGGCCACAGCCGCGCGCACGCGCTGCTGGAAGAGCGGCTGGCCGCGTTCGAAGCGCCGCACCTGGTCGATGCGCGTGCGCTCTACTTCTGCACCGGCTACATGGCCAACCTGGCGGTGCTGACTGCGCTGGGCAGCGATCCGGAAGCGATGATCTTTTCGGAGGCGCTGAACCATGCCTCGCTGATCGACGGTGCACGCCTGGCGCGGGCCGGGGTCACGGTCTACCCGCACGGCGACGTGGCCGCCCTGGAAGCGAAACTCGCGGCCAGCACGGCGCCGACCAACATCGTCGTCACCGACAGCGTGTTCAGCATGGATGGCATTCTTTCACCGCTGCCGGCGCTGCTGGCCCTGTGCGAACGGTACGGCGCCTGGCTGGTCGTCGACGATGCCCACGGCTTCGGCGTGCTGGGTGCGAACGGTCGCGGCGCCCTCGAGCATCTCGGTCTGCGTTCGCCGAATCTGGTCTACGTCGGCACACTGGGCAAGGCGGCCGGCGTGGGTGGCGCCTTCATCGCCGCGCACGCTTCGGTGGTCGAGCTGATGATCCAGCGCGCGCGCCCGTATATCTACACGACCGCGGCGCCGCCGGCGCTGGCGCATGCGCTGCTGGCCAGCCTCGACATCATCGAGGGCGAAGAAGGCCGGCAGCGCCGCACGCAGCTGGCGCAGTCGATCGCGCTGCTCGACAGCGAACTGCAGCTGCGGCGCTGGCAGCGCCCGCTCTCGCACACGGCGATTCAGCCGATCCTCATCGGCGCCAACGACGAAGCGCTGCAGGTAGCCGCGCACCTGCATGCGCAGGGGCTGTGGGTGCCGGCGATCCGTCCGCCGACCGTGGCGCCGGGCACCGCGCGCCTGCGCGTGACCCTGTGCGCAGCGCATACCGAACAAGACGTGGCGCAGCTGGCCGCCGCATTGAACACGCTCGAACAGGAACTGGCACCCGAGCAGCTGGAAAGGAACGCAGCATGACCCTCAACGATCCCGAACAAACAGGCGGCACGCCGTCGCAGCCCGAGGTCGGCTTTGCCGAGCCGGCCACCAGCAGCGCACCCGTGGTCGCCACCGTGCCGGCGCCGCTCGCGGCGGAAGGCGTGCCGACGCGCTTCGCCTGCTTCGTCACCGGCACCGACACCGAGATCGGCAAGACCCTGATCTCCGCCGCGATCCTGCACAAGCTGGTGCAGCGCGGCCAGCGCGCCTGCGGCATGAAGCCGATCGCGGCTGGCGCCGAAGAGCGCGACGGCGAATTGCACAACGACGATGCCGCCATGCTGCGCGCCGCCGGCAACGTGCACCTGCCGCAGTCGATCACCACGCCTTTCATGCTGCGCGAGCCCTGCGCCCCGCACATCGCGGCCGAACTCGAAGACGTGCGCATCGAACCGGTGACTATCCTGACCGCCTATGCCGAGATCCTGGCGGCGTCGGACGCCACCGTGGTCGAGGGCGTGGGCGGCTTCTGCGTGCCTTTCTCCGACGATTTCGACAGCGCCGACCTGGCGGTGCAGCTCGGCCTGCCGGTGATCCTGGTGGTCGGCCTGCGCCTGGGCTGCATCAACCACGCGCTGCTCACCGCCGAAGCGGTCATCTCGCGCGGCCTGGTGCTGGCAGGCTGGGTCGCCAACCAGGTCGACCCGGACATGCGCTTCGCCGACGAAAACGTGGCCGCGCTCGAGCAGCGCATGCCGGCCCCGCTGCTGGGCCGCGTGCCGCGCCTGGACCAACCGACGGCTGCCGCGGCGGCCTCCTACATCGAGCTCGCGGGCGTGCCGGGATGGCCGTCGCGTAGTGTTTGAAATACGCCTGAACTTCAGAACAAGGAATCACAGCATGACCCAAGTCGTCACCCTCCACCCGCCCGTCACCCCGGCCTCGCTGCCGAAGGACGCCACCTGGCCCTTGCACGAGGTGCTGGCCCTGTTCGAGCTGCCGCTGCCTGAACTGATGTTCCGCGCCAGCCAAGCGCACCGCGCCAACTTCCCCGACGGCGACGTCGAGCTGGCCACGCTGCTGTCGATCAAGACCGGCGGCTGCGAGGAAGACTGCGGCTACTGCCCGCAGGCCGCGCGCTACGACACCGGCGTCGAAGCGAAAAAAATCCTCGAGCTGGACACCGTGCTGGCCGCTGCCGCCGAAGCGAAGGCCAAGGGCGCAACCCGCTTCTGCATGGGCGCCGCCTGGCGCAGCCCGAAAGAGCGCGACATGGAAAAGGTCGAAGCCATGGTGCGCGGCGTGAAGGCGCTGGGCATGGAAACCTGCGCCACCCTCGGCATGCTCGAAGAAGGACAGGCCGAGCAGCTGAAGCAGGCCGGCCTGGACTACTACAACCACAACATCGACACCTCGCCCGACTTCTACGGCGACGTGATCTCGACCCGCCAGTACAACGACCGCCTCGATACCCTGGGCCGCGTGCGTAATGCCGGCCTCAAGATCTGCTGCGGCGGCATCGTCGGGATGGGCGAGACGCGTGCCCAGCGCGCCGGCCTGATCGCCCAGCTGGCCAACATGAACCCGTATCCGGAATCGGTGCCGATCAACCACCTGGTGCAGGTCGAGGGTACGCCGCTGCACGGCCTGGACCCGCTGGACCCGATCGAATTCGTGCGCACCATCGCGGTGGCCCGCATCACGATGCCGAAGGCGCGTGTGCGCCTGTCGGCCGGCCGGCGCGAGCTGGGCGAAGCGGTGCAGGCGATGTGCTTCATGGCCGGCGCGAATTCCATCTTCTACGGCGACAAGCTGCTGACCACCGATAACCCGGAAGCCAACGACGACCGCGCGCTGCTGGAAAAGCTGGGCCTCAAGACCCGCTCGGCGACGCTGGAGTCGGTGCAGAAGGAAAGCTGCGGTTGTTAAGCCCACGTACCTAAGCACGTCGCCCCCGCGAAGGCGGGGGCCCAAGTTGGTCAAGTAGTCGAGATGCATGCAGAACTTGGGTTCCCGCCTTCGCGGGAACGACGGATCGAACGCTAACACTTATAAATAAAGACGAGACACCACATGTTCACCAAGATCCTCATCGCCAACCGTGGCGAAATCGCCTGCCGTGTCGCCGCCACCGCGCGCCGCATGGGCATCCGTACCGTTGCCGTTTATTCGGAAGCCGACGCCGGCGCGAAGCACGTCGCGGTCTGCGATGAGGCGGTCTTGATCGGCGGCGCAAGCGCCAAGGACAGCTATCTGCGCGGCGACAAGATCCTCGAAGTCGCGAAAGCCACCGGCGCCCAGGCGATCCACCCGGGCTATGGCTTCCTGTCCGAGAACGCGGAATTCGCCGAAGCCGTCGAGGCGGCCGGCCTGGTCTTCATCGGCCCGTCGGGTGCCTCGATGCGGGCGATGGGTTCGAAGTCGGCGGCCAAGCAGTTGATGGAGCAGGCGAAGGTGCCGCTGGTGCCGGGCTACCACGGCGACGAGCAGGATCCGGAACTGCTGCAGAGCGAGGCCAACCGCATCGGCTATCCGGTGCTGCTGAAAGCCAGCGCCGGCGGCGGCGGCAAGGGCATGCGTGTGGTGGAACGTTCGGAAGACTTCCAGGCCGCGCTGGCTTCCTGCAAGCGCGAAGCCATCTCCTCCTTCGGCGACGACAAGGTGCTGGTCGAGAAATACCTGACCCGGCCGCGCCACATCGAGATCCAGGTGTTCGCCGATAAACTCGGCAACTGCGTCTACCTGCACGAGCGCGACTGCTCGGTGCAGCGCCGCCACCAGAAGGTGCTGGAGGAAGCGCCGGCACCGGGCATGACGCTCGAACGCCGCGCGGCGATGGGCGAAGCGGCCGTCGCCGCGGCGCGCGCGGTCGACTACGTCGGCGCCGGCACCGTCGAATTCATCGCCAACCAGGACGGCTCGTTCTACTTCATGGAGATGAACACGCGCCTGCAGGTCGAGCACCCGGTGACGGAAATGATCACCGGGACCGACCTGGTCGAGTGGCAGTTGCGCGTGGCCGCCGGCCAGGCGCTGCCGAAGCAGCAGCACGAGCTGACGATCAACGGCCATGCGATCGAGGCGCGCGTCTACGCCGAGAATCCGGAGAAGGGCTTCCTGCCCTCGATCGGCACGCTGCGCTTCATGGACGTGCCGGCGCACGTGTCGTTTGAACTGGGCGGCACAATCAACGCACCGGCCGGCGTGCGCATCGATTCGGGCGTGCGCGAAGGCGATGCGATCTCGCCGTTCTACGACCCGATGATCGCCAAGCTGATCGTCTGGGGCGCGGACCGCACCCAGGCGCTGTCGCGGATGGCACAGGCGCTGTCCGAGTTCCACATCGTCGGCCTGGCAACCAACATCGCCTTTTTAAAGCGCCTGATCGAAGGCCAGGCCTTCTCCAGCGCCGACCTGGACACGGGGCTCATCGAGCGCAACCACGCTTCCCTGTTCCCGGCTGCCGGTCCGGCGCCCAAGGGCGCGCTGGCGCTGGCCGCGGTGGCGCTGCTTGACGCCGAGCAGGCCTTGTCCGTCTCGGCCAATCCTGCCGACCCGTGGACCAGCACCCACGGCTGGCGCCTGAACGGCACCTACCGCCGCCAGCTCTCCTTCGGCGACGAGTACAGCGCCACGCTCGACGCCAAGGCCTATACCACCAGCCTGGCCTATCACCCGCACGGCTGGGTGCTGGAGCTGGACGGTGCTTCTCACCCGCTGGCGCTGGTCGGCAAGCGCGGCGGCGAATACGCTATTCGCCTGGATGGCACCGCCCTGCACGGCACCGTGCGCCGCGACGGCGAGCTGCTGCACGTCTTCACCGGCGGCCAGCACTACACGCTGCAGTACAACGATCCGATGGCGCACGCCGGCGAAGCCGAAGCGGCGGGCGGACGCCTGACCGCGCCGATGCCGGGCAAGGTGGTCGCTGTGATCGCGAAGAACGGCCAGACCGTCAAAAAGGGCGAGCCGCTGGTGATCATGGAAGCGATGAAGATGGAGCACACGATCGCCGCGCCGGGCGACGGCCTGGTCGAGGAGATCCTGTACCAGGTCGGCGACCAGGTGGCCGATGGCGCCCCGCTGCTGGCCTTCAAGGCGGCGGCTTGAGGCCAGGCATGCGCATTCTCCTGTACCGCGGCGACGGCGTGATCGCGCCGTGGGCGCGCGATCTAGCACAGGTGCTGCCGCAGGCCGAGACCGTGGCCTGGGAAGAAGGCCGCGAACTGGCGCCCTGCGACTACGCGATTTTGTGGGCGCCCACGCCCGCCCTGCTCGGCCAGCTCGCGCAGGTCAAGGCGATCTTCCTGATGGGCGCTGGCGTCGACGCCATCCTGAAATTCGGCGACGCGCTGCCCGACGTGCCGGTGATCCGCCTCGGCGACGCCGGCATGGCCGAGCAGATGGCGGAGTACGTGGCCTACGCGGTGCTGCGCTACTTCCGCCGCTTCGACGAGTACGAACGGCAGGGACGCGAGGGCATGTGGCAGCCGCTGGCCGCACGCAGAAAAGAAGATTTCACGGTCGGCGTGCTGGGCCTCGGCAAGCTCGGCCTGCCGGTGGTGCAGACGCTGCGCCAGCTCGGCTTTCCGGTGCGCGGCTGGAGCCGCTCGCACAAGGCGATCGCCGGCGTCGACTGCTATACCGGCATGGCGGCGCTCGACGACTTCCTGCGCGGGACCCAGGTGCTGGTCTGCCTGCTGCCGCTGACGCCGGAAACGAATAACCTGCTGGACCGCGCGCGGCTGTCGCAGCTGCCCGCGGGCGCTTATCTGGTTAACGTCGCGCGCGGCGCCCTGGTGGCCGAGCCGGACCTGCTGGCCCTGATCCGCTCGGGTCACATCGCCGGCGCCATGCTGGACGTGTTCCGCAACGAACCGCTGCCGGCGCCACATCCGTTCTGGAGCGAAGCGCGCATCACCATCACGCCGCACATCTCGGCGCTCACGATCCGCGAGGAAGCCGTGCGCCAGATCGCACACAAGATCACACTGCTGGAACAGGGAGAACACGTCGCCGACGTGGTCGACCGCCAACGAGGATACTGAAAAATGAGCCTGCCCAAACACGTCAAGATCGTCGAAGTCGGCCCGCGCGACGGGCTGCAGAACGAAAAAGAGAATGTCTCCGCCGCGGTGAAGATCGAGCTGGTCGACCGCCTGTCGCGCGCCGGTTTTACGAACATCGAGGCGGCGTCCTTCGTGTCGCCGAAATGGGTGCCGCAGATGGCCACCAGCAGCGAGGTCATGGCCGGCATCGAGCGCCGTGCCGGCACCATTTATTCCGCGCTGACGCCGAACATGCAGGGTTTCGAGGCGGCCCTGGCCAGCCGCGCCGATGAAGTCGTGATCTTCGGCTCGGCCTCGGAAGCCTTCTCGCAGAAGAACATCAACTGCTCGATCGCCGAATCGATCGCGCGCTTCGAAGCGGTGGCACGCGCCGCCAAGGAACACGGCCTGCGCCTGCGCGGCAGCATCAGCTGCTCGTTCGGCTGCCCGTATCAGGGCGAGGTCCCTTTGGCGTCCGTGGCCGACGTGGTGGGCCGCATGCGCGAGCTCGGCTGCGACGAGATCGACATCGCCGACACCATCGGCGTCTCGACCCCACGCAAAACCCAGGCGGTGATGGAAACCGCGGCGCGCGCGTTCAGGCTCGACGGGATCTCCGGCCACTTCCACGATACCTATGGCCAGGCGCTGGCCAACATCTACGCCAGCCTGGAAGTGGGCGTGGCGATCTTCCACTCCTCGGTGTCCGGCCTGGGCGGCTGCCCGTATGCGAAGGGCGCGACCGGCAACGTGGCGACTGAAGACGTCATCTACATGCTGAACGGGCTGGGGATCGAGACCGGGATCGATCTCGATCAGGTGGTGGATGCGGGGGCCTTCATTTCGCAGCATCTGGGCCGCAAGGGCGTGAGCCGGGCCGGGAATGCCTTATTGGCGAAGCGCGCCGGTTGATGTGGACGTGGGCACGGGGTGCCCACCCTACCTTCCTATCGCTGCCGTAGGGTGGGCACCCCGTGCCCACGGCTTCGTCGCTACGCGGAAATGAAAAAGGCCGACAGCAAAAACTGTCGGCCTTTTCGGTATACTTGGTCGGAGTACAAGGATTCGAACCTTGGACCCTCTGGTCCCAAACCAGATGCGCTACCGGGCTGCGCTACACTCCGAAGACAACGATCATAACCTTCAGGACGGTTGCGGTCAAGGAAAGCGCTTGCGAATCAGCACGAATGTGCACGGATGCGGCTTTCCGGCACAAGAATCGATAGGAGTTCGCAATGACGGCCATGATCGAACACTTCCCGAACACCGGTTTCGGTACCCTGCCCGACCGCAGGCAGATGACGCGCGTGGCAGCGGGCATCGCGATTTCGCTGGCGGCGCACGCGCTGCTGTTGTCGCTGTATCGCGAGCCGCAGTCCAGCAGTCTACCCGTGACTGCCAGCGAGCCGCTCACCGTGCGTCTGCAGGCCGCGCCGCCACCGCCGCCACCGGTGGTCGAACCCCAGCGCGCGTCGCCGCAGCCGGAAGCGCAGCCGAAAGCACAGACGAAACCGGCACCGGCAGCGCGCACCCGTGCGCCACGCCGCATCATCGCCGTGCCGGCGCAGCCGGAGACGCCGGAAGAAAAACCATTTACCGTCGATACACCGCCCGTCGCACCGGCACCGGCACCGAACGCCGAACCGCGCTTCAACCTGGACGCCGCCCGCAGCACCGCGCGCAGGGTGGCGAACGAACCCGATCCGGCAAAGGTGGGCACGGCGCTGGAGCGCCTGCCGCCGCCGCCTTTGCAGACCGAAACGAAACTGGAGCGGGCGATCAAGGGCGCCAAGCGGCCCGATTGCAAGGATGGCGTGCCGGGAGGTCTATTGGCGCCGATCTTCCTGGCGATGGAGAAGAAGGACAGCGGCTGCAAGTGGTAACGCCGCCGCCGGGGTGCATGTGGCGTTCAGGCCTCGCCCTTGATCTGCAGGGCGCGCTCGTATAAAGCGTTCTTCTTGCGTCCCGTAATCTGCGCCGCCAGGTTGGCCGCCTGCTTCACCGAGCATTCCGCCAGCAGGATCTGCAGGATGCGCTCGGCCTCCGCCTGTCCCTCGTCTTCGCCTGGCGCCGCGCCTTCGACCAGCACCACGAATTCGCCGCGCTCGCGGTGCTGGTCGGCCTTGACCCAGGCCAGCGCGTCTTTCAGTTCGCAGCGGTGGATTTCCTCGAACATCTTGGTCAGCTCGCGCGCGAACACGACCTGGCGCGTCGGCTCGAACACGGCGGCCAAAGCCTCGACACAGTCGATGATGCGGTGCGGTGCCTCATAGATCACGAGGGTCGAGGTTTCAAGCTTGAGCTGGGCCAGTTCCGTTTCGCGCTGCTTCGCTTTCGCAGGCAGGAATCCGACAAAATGGAAGCGGTCGTTCACCAGGCCGCTGGCCGACAGCGCGGTGATGGCCGCCGAGGCGCCGGGCACCGGCACCACGTGCAGGCCGGCATCGCGCACCGCGTCGACGATGCGTGCGCCGGGATCGGAGACGGCCGGCGTGCCCGCATCCGACACCAGCGCCACGCGCTCGCCCGCGCGCAGGCGTTGAATCAACTTCTCGGCCACTTCGCGTTCGTTGTGCTGGTGCGCCGCCACCATCTGCTTGTTCAGGCCGAAGCGCGTCAGCAGCACGCCGGTCTTGCGCGTGTCCTCGCAGGCGACGACGTCGGCGATCAGCAGCACGTGCAGCGCGCGCAGGGTGATGTCGGTGACGTTGCCGATCGGTGTGGCCACCACGTAAAGCGTTGCGGTAGGATAGGACTGCTGGGCTGCCTCGCCCAGGACGGGCAAGCTGGCGATCTGGCTGGACTGGCTGGACTCGGTGGAGGTCATGGGGGATCGGATGCTGATAAAAAAACTGAAGGCGCTGGGTGCGGGACTGTGTATGGTACTGCTGGCCGGCTGCAGCACGGTAAGTCTCGACGAGCCGCACGGATTGTGCGCGCCCGGCAGCGCAAGCGCAAGTCCCCGTAGCGGCGACTATGCCTGTCCGGAACCCGCGCCGGCGCCAAGCTATGTGCCGCCCGCGCGCGAAGTCGAACCAGCGCCGGTGCAGACCGCGCCGATCCTGCTGCCGGGCCAGGAACCTGTTGCCAATGCCGGCAGCGCACCCGCCGCGCGCGGCGCCGGCCCGGTCCGCGTGGCCCTGCTGCTGCCCATGAATTCCGCCACGCTGGGCGCTGCCGCCGAAGCGGTGCGCGCCGGCTTCATGGCCAGCGTCGAACGCGACGGCACCGGCATGACGGTCGACCTGGTGTCCACCGGCGATGGCACCACCGATGCGCTCACCGCCTATGCCGATGCGGCCAGGTCGCACGACGTCATCGTCGGCCCGCTGGCCCGTCCGGCCGTCAGCGCCCTGGTCGCCGGTGGCAATATCACCCGCCCGACCGTTGCCCTCAATCATCCTGAACCACGCGGTAACCTGCCGCGCGGCATGCTGGTGGTCGGCCTGTCGATCGAGGACGAAGCCAGGCAGGCAGCCGAGTGGGCGGCCCGCGAGCATCCGCAAGGACGGGTACTGATCCTCACCGGCAATGCGCCCTGGGCCCAGCGTGCCGCCAGCGCCTTCGAAGCGCGCTGGAACGAGCTCGGCCATACCGGGCAGCGCTTCTCCGTTCCGTCCGCCGATGGCCGCGTCGACCAGGCCGCGATGGCCGACCTGAAGGCGCGGCTGGATGTCGATCCGCCCGAGCTGCTATTCGCCGCGCTCGACGTGGTCGAACTGCGCCAGGTGCGCGCCCAGACCGGCAGCGCGATCCCTTTATACGCCGGCAGCGCCGGCAATCCGGGCCGCGCGCCCGGCGTGGCGATGAGCGAACTGAACGGCCTGCGCCTGGTCGACGTGCCCTGGCTGGTGCGGCCCGACCACCGTGCGGTGATGGTTTATCCGCGCCCGCTCGAAACCGAACAGCCGCTGACCATGAACCGCCTGTACGCGCTCGGCATCGATGCCTTCCTGGTCGCGCGCGAGCTGGCCCTGCGTCCCGGCGGGCCCTTCGTCATCGACGGCGTGACCGGGCGCCTGGAAGTCGACCCGAACGGGCCGCGGCTGCAGCGGCGCGAAGCCATGGTCATCTACCGCGACGGCAATTTCGACCCCGTCGAAGTGGGGCCCTGACATGTGGCCGACCCGCCTGTCGCCGAAGCAGGAACAGGGTCGAAAAGGAGAAGAATCGGCACTGGCGTATCTTCAGCGCCACGGTTTAGTGCTGATCGAAGCGAACTTCCGGTGTAAATTGGGCGAGATCGATCTCGTCATGCGCGAGGGCCCTACCCTGGTCTTCGTCGAGGTGCGCCAGCGTGCCGACCGGAGTCGCGGCGGGGCCGCCGCCAGCATCACACCGGCGAAAATCCGCCGCATCCTGCGCGCCGCCCAGTTCTATCTGCAGCGTTTTCAGCGCATGCCGCCCTGCCGCATCGACGTCGTCGCCATCGATGGCGGCCAGCTCGAATGGTTACGGAACGCCATCGAATCCTATTGAAGTGTAAGCATTTCTTACTCCACTTGCACGGTAGACCTTGCCGCTGCACTATAATCTTCGACCATGAATACTCAACGCATCCTCGCCCATTTCCAGGAAAGCGCCGAACTCAAACTGAAGTCGGGCCAGCTGCTGGCACAACCTATCTCCCAGGCCATCGAACTGATGTTCAATGCCCTGTCCAACGGCAACAAGATCCTGGCATGCGGTAACGGCGGTTCCGCCGGCGATGCCCAGCACTTCGCTGCCGAGCTGGTCGGCCGTTTCGAACGCGAGCGTTTCCCGCTGCCGGCGATCTCGCTGTCCACCGACACCTCGATCATCACGGCGGTCGGCAACGACTATAGCTTCAACGAAATCTTCAGCAAGCAGGTCCAGGCCCTGGGCCAGGCCGGCGACATTCTGCTAGCGATCTCGACCTCGGGTAATTCCGGCAACGTGGTCGCGGCCGTCGAAGCGGCGCTCGAGCGCGAAATGCGCGTGGTTGCCCTGACCGGCAAGGACGGCGGCAAGCTGGGCAAGCTGCTGACCGAGGCCGACGTGCATATCAACGTGCAGCACAGCCGCACCGCGCGCATCCAGGAAGTGCACCTGGTGGCGATCCACAGTATCTGCGACGGTATCGACGTCGCCCTGTTCGGAGAAGAAGATGCAAGTTAAGAAAGCCGTCCTGACCGCTGCCCTGCTCGGTTCCCTGCTGGTCTCGCTGCAAGGTTGCGTGGCCGTGGTTGCAGGCGGCATGGTCGCGGGCGCGGTCGCCACCACCGACCGCCGCACCCTGGGCGCCCAGACCGAGGACAAGGCGATTGCGGTCAAGGCCGAGACCCGCATGCCGCAGATCGTCGGCGATGCCGGTCACGTCAACGTCAACAGCTACAACCGCAAGGTGCTGCTGACCGGCGAAGTGCGCGACGAGGAAATGAAGCGCGCCGTCGAAGCCGAAGTGCGCGGCATCACCAACGTCGACAACGTGATCAACGAGCTGGTCGTGGCAGGCCCGTCGAGCTACACCTCGCGTTCGAACGATGCCCTGATCACCAGCAAGGTCAAGATCAGCCTGGCCGACAAGAAGACCGTCTCGGCGAACTCCTTCAAGGTCGTCACCGAGCGCGGCAATGTCTACCTGATGGGTCTGGTGACCCAGCGCGAAGGCAATATCGCGGCCCAGGTGGCGCAAGGCGTGTCGGGCGTGATCCGCGTGGTCAAGATCTTCGAATACATCAGCGAAGAAGACCTGCGCGCGATGCAGCCGCAATCGCCGCCGCAGGCTGCGCAATAATCCTTCCAGGCAGGGAAAAGGCGGCGGATTTATAATGATTCGTCGCCTGTTCACGGATGAGATGAACCCATGACCGCCCCAGCTTCCAACCGTTCCTGGCTCAAACCGGCCGCCATCGGCGCCGCCGTGCTCGCCATCGCCGGCATCGGCTTTGCCGCTTTCAGCCACCAGCCGACGGCCCCCGACGTTACCTTCATCAGCATCGACGGCCAGAAGATCAGCTCGCAAAACCTGCGCGGCAAAGTCGTGATGGTCAATTTCTGGGCGACGTCCTGCACCACCTGCGTGAAGGAAATGCCGCAGATGGTCGAGACCTACAACAAGTTCAAGGACCAGGGCCTGGAATTCGTCGCCGTGGCGATGAGCTACGATCCGCCCAACTATGTCCTGAACTACGCCGAGACGCGCAAGCTGCCGTTCAAGGTGGCGCTCGATTCGGGCGGCGACCTGGCCAAGCAGTTCGGCGACGTGGCGATGACGCCGACCACCTTCGTCATCGGCAAGGACGGCAAGATCCTCAAGCGCTACCTGGGCGAGCCGGATTTCGCCTCGCTGCACGTGCTGCTGCAGAAATCGCTGAGCGCAAGCTGAAACACACTCGCGCACGCCTGAGCTCCCGCAAATCCAAGCTGTCTGCCTGGTCCAAGCTTGACGCGTTCGCTGGAGACCTCATGCGCAAACCCATCCAACTCCTGCTCTTGCTTCCGTGCCTGCTGGCAGCAGGCTGCACGAGCGTGGATCCCGGCTTGCGCAATACCGTGGTCGTCCATTACCAGCATGTCGCCAACGTGCACCGCATCGCTTTCAGCAATCCGGTGTCCTTGCGCCGCAACGAAGCCATCCGCTTTGTGCAGCCGCTGGAATCGCAGGGTTTCTGGGCCGTGTTCGTGGTGTGCAGCATCGACGTCACCGGCGCCAACGTACCGGCCTTCTATTACGACATCGACCGCTTCCGCGTCCAGTTCGGCGGCCGCCGCTTCGGCCCGCTGCGGCCCTATACGCTGCGCCTGGACGACTCGATCGAGCTGAACACGCGCACCGATACCGCTGCCATCGTCGATGCGATTGCCGCCGAGATCTACGAAGGTCCACCCAGCCAGGTGTTCCGCCACGGCTTTTATACGAACCTGGATTACCGCTTCGCCATCTACGTGCCGCAGAGCCTGACCGATTATGCCGGCGAGGAACTGCCGCTGCGCTATGTGGGCGGCAACACCATGGTGCTGGGAAATGGCACGCCGCCGTCCGACATCCCGGTGGCGGGCGCGGACGGCACCGGCATCACGGCGCGCTGCCGGCCCTGAACGCGGTAAGCTGTGGTCATCGTCGAAGGAGCGAACATGAACGCAGCGGACAATACGATGACGGTCGAGCAGGCCTATCGGGCCATGCTGGCCTTTTTGCAGCGCGAGGTCGAACTGACCGAATCCAGCGACCTGGCCGACCTGGTCAGCGAATACAGGCTCGACGCCGACGGCAAGACGCGCGATCCGGCCCTGTGGGACGAATGGCTGGGCGCCGTCGATCAAACCCTGCGCACCGGCCAGGCCGGCTAAGCGGGGACCGGCAGCTTGCTTCCCGATCTGGAACTCATTACACGCCTCGGCCTGGCCGCGCTGCTGGGCGGCGCCATCGGCTTCGAGCGCGAGCGCCTGTCGTGGGCGGCCGGCTTGCGCACCCACATGTTGGTATGCGTCGGCGCCTGCCTGTTCATGATCGTGTCCGCCTACGGCTTCATGGATGTGCTGCAACACGAGCACGTTTCGCTCGATCCTTCGCGCGTTGCGGCGCAGGTGGTGTCCGGCATCGGCTTCCTCGGCGCCGGTTCGATCCTGCTGCGCGGCGAGATCGTACGCGGGCTGACCACGGCCGCCAGCCTGTGGACAGTGGCGGCGATCGGCCTGGCCGCGGGCGGCGGACTGTATTTCGCCGCCGTGGCCGCCACCGTCATCATCCTGATCATCCTGGCCGGCATCAAGCCGCTGGAACGGCGCTATTTCTCGTCGAGGCAGAAGCGCGAGGTCATGATCTCGGCGGAACGTGGAATGCTGACGCTGCACGTGCTGGAACAGCAGCTCGGCCCAGTGACCAGCCGCATCAGCACCTTCATCGTCCAGCAGCAGGAAGAGGCGTCCAAGGTGGACGACGTGCTGATTGCCTTTTCCCGCATGTCCGAGAGCGATTTCCATATGTTGCTGGACAAGCTGCGCCGGATTCCGGGCGTGCTCAAACTGGATGCGAAGGGACAGCCGGAGCGGCGGACGTACTGATCCCCTTACCCGGCCGCTCGGTCGCTGGCCTTACCAGCGGCCCCGCTCCTTTTTCGACTGCCGCTTGCGCGCCGCCGCATTCTGCTGCTGCAGCAGCGAATCGACGCGCTCCGAGGCTTCGCGCGCCAGCTGCTGGGCCAGCTCGATGCTGGGGAAATAATCCGGCATCCGGTAACCCAGCCAGGCATAGGCCGAATACATGCGGCAAGTGTCCTCGACTTCCTGCAGGTTCTGCCAGAACATCTCCTGCGGATGCGGCTGCAACTTGCAGACCCGCTTCTTGGCCAGCGATTGCGCCCAGTGCGACCAGGCGCTTTCCAGCGTCGGCACGCGGGTCGAGATCGGCACCAGCGACATCGTGAATTTCTCGGCCACCGACAAATCGAGGGTGTCGAGCCACTCGGCGCGCTCGTTCTGCTCTTCCGTGATGCGCGGATAGAAGAAGCCGTCCGGCACGTCGATGTTGTGGACAAAACGCTTCAGCAATTTCACCAGCGAGGTTTCGCCGGTCACCGAAGCGATGCGGTGCAATTGCTCGAGCGAAGGCGCCACCGCGAAGCCGCTGGCTTTGACCGGCGGGATCTTTTCCTTCATCAGCGAGCGGATGATGTCGTGGGTCTCGTCGTCGTAGCCGGCCACAAAACCTTCTTCATGCACGCCGTAGCGCCCTGCCCGCCCGGCGATCTGCTTGGCCAGCGCCGCCGAAATCTCTTCTTCCTCGACGCCGTTGTATTTCACCGCCGTGGTCATCACGATGCGCTGGATCGGCATGTTCAAGCCCATCGCGATGGCGTCGGTGCCGACCACGATATCGGCCTGCCCTTCACGGAAACGCTCGGCCTGGGCGCGCCGTACTTCCGGCGACAGATTGCCGTACACCGTGGCCACCGACAAACCCATCTCGGTGATCATGTCGCGCCACATCAGCACGTTGCGGCGCGAAAAGGCGATCACGGCATCGCCGCGCCGCAGGTTGCGGATCTTGCGCACGGCGCTGGGTTCCATCGACAGCGGCGCCTTTCGCTTGAGCACGTGGACTTCGAGCGGGCATTCCAGGCGCTCGGCCAGCGCCTCGATCGCGCGCCGCGCTTCCGGTGCCCCGACCAGGTAGACGACCGAGGCCGGCGCCCCGCACACGGCCGCGGTCCAGGCGGCGCCGCGGTCGCGGTCGGCCAGCATCTGGATCTCGTCGATCACCGCCACCTCGACCTTGGTCTTGGTGTCGAGCATCTCGACGGTACTGGCGACGTGGGTCGCGTTCTCGGCCAGGCGCCGCTCTTCGCCGGTGACCAGGCTGACCGCCAGCGGTTCGCCATCTTCCTTGATCACGCCCTGCAGGCGTTCGTAGTTTTCCAGTGCCAGCAAGCGCAGCGGCGCCAGGTAGACGCCGCTCTCGGCCTGGGCCAGGTGCTCCATCGCGCGGTGGGTCTTGCCGGAGTTGGTCGGCCCGAGCAGGGCAATGAAGCGGCGCGCCATCTTGCTGGCGACCTCGAAGGATTGCGGGTATTCCGCCAGGTTGATGCTTTCCTTGGTGCGCGCGGCGTGGCGCTCTTCCTGATCGCGTTCGACGGCATGCTCGAGGCGCTGCTGGATGCGCTCGAACACGTATTCGGCCGGCTCCGAAGTTTCCAGCTCTTCCAGCACGTGCAGGAACAGCATCGGGTCGAAGCCGGCGTCCTCGCAGCGGTCGGCGATGTCGCGCACGAATTCCTCGACGTCCTGGTTCAGGTCGTCGATGGCGTCGCGGGTGGCGCGTTCCTCGATCAGTTCGCGCCGCGCGCCGAGATCCATCTTGCGCCATTTGCTCGGCTTGGCCAGCACGCCGCGCGCCGGTACCAGGCGGTAGTCGACGTGCAGGCCGTCGACGCGCACCGCGCCGGCAAAGCGGATGAACACGCGGCCTTCCATCTTGACCAGCTCGACGCCGCGCGCGGCCAGTTTCAGGTCGTGTTCGAGGAAGGCGTCGTCGTCGCCCAGGTTGGTATCGGAATCGTTATCGCTGCGGTGTTGAATCATGTTCTTGGGGGACAGGCTTGGTTTGTTGCCAATATAACGCGGATGGCGCATGGGCCATGTTCAGCTAGCCTTGGAGAAAAAGCCGTGGGCGGAGGCTGCCCACCCTACGCGATGCTATCCGGTAGGGTGGGCGGCCTCCGCCCACGCTGTACTGCTGGAAAAGACTGGCTTACGCAGCCACGCCTGCCTCGTGCGCCTGCTGGTCGGCGTGATACGACGAACGCACCATCGCACCCACGGCCGCGTGCACGAAGCCCATCTCATAGGCCTTCTCTTCGAACATTTTAAAAGTGTCCGGGTGCACGTAGCGGCGCACCGGCAGGTGCGAGTTCGACGGCGCCAGGTACTGGCCGATGGTCAGCATGTCGATGTCGTGTGCGCGCATGTCGCGCATGACTTCCAGGATTTCCTCGTCGGTCTCGCCCAGGCCCACCATCAGGCCGGACTTGGTGACCGCGTTCGGGTACTTGGCCTTGAAATCGCGCAGCAGCACCAGCGAGTGCTGGTAGTCGGCGCCCGGGCGCGCTTCCTTGTACAGGCGCGGCACGGTTTCCAGGTTGTGGTTCATCACGTCCGGCAGGCCGTCGGCGAAGATGTTCAGCGCCTTTTCCAGGCGGCCGCGGAAGTCCGGCACCAGCACTTCGATCTTGGTGTTCGGGCTCAATGCGCGGGTCTTCTGGATGCACTCGACGAAGTGGCCGGCGCCGCCGTCGCGCAGGTCGTCGCGGTCGACCGAGGTGATCACGACATAGGACAGGCGCAGGTCGGCGATGGTCTTGGCCAGGTTGCCCGGCTCATTCACATCCAGCGGATCCGGACGGCCGTGGCCGACGTCGCAGAACGGGCAGCGGCGGGTGCACTTGTCGCCCATGATCATGAAGGTGGCGGTGCCCTTGCCGAAGCATTCGCCGATGTTCGGGCAGCTGGCTTCCTCGCACACGGTCACCAGGTTGTTGGCGCGCAGGATGTCCTTGATCTCGTAGAAACGCGAGGACGCGGTGGCGGCCTTGACGCGAATCCAGTCCGGCTTCTTGAGGCGCTCGTGCTGCTCGATCGGCACGATCTTGATCGGGATGCGCGAGGTCTTGTCGGAGCCTTTCTGCTTGGCGCTGGCGTTGTAGGCCACTGCTGCGGCAGTGCCGGTATCGATTTCGGAAGTCATGTGCTCTTGCTCTTTCGCCCGATGGGCGTTCAGTTGGAGTTGATCGTTGCGGCTTCTGGCTCGACCGCCAGATGGCGCACCAGCGCCTGCGCCAGCGCCTGCTGGACGTCATGCAGCGGCGCTTCCACGCCCATGGTGCGCATGTCCACCGTGGCCAGCCCGGAATAGCCGCACGGGTTGATCCAGGTAAAGGGCGCCAGGTCCATCGCCACGTTCAGCGATACGCCGTGGTAGGTGCAGCCGTTACCGCGCACTTTCAGGCCGAGGGCGGCAATCTTGGCGCCCTTGCGCGGTCCTTCGGCGATGTAGATGCCGGGCGCGCCGTCGACGCGTTCACCTGCCAGATTATACGCCGCCAGCACATCGATGACCGCCTGCTCGATCTTGTTGACGAACTGGCGCGCATACAGCTTGCCGCCGGGCTTGTTGCGGCGCAGGTCCATCAGCAGGTAGATCACGACCTGGCCCGGACCGTGGTAGGTCACTTCGCCACCGCGGTCGGTTTGCACCACGGGAATGTCGTGGGCGCTCAGGATGTGGCCGGGGTCGGCGCCGAGGCCGAGCGTGTACACCGGCGGGTGCTCGACGATCCAGAGTTCGTCGGGGGTATCGGGCGTGCGCGCATCCGTGAAGGCGCGCATGGCGGCGAAGACGGTGTCGTAATCGGCGCGGCCGAGCTCACGGATGGCAGGGCGGTTCGCTGGCATGGAAACTGTGGGGACGGGAATGGAATGCCTCGACATTATAAGCCAGGCTCATGTCCCGTGCCCGCAGGATCCCTGAATACTGTTGCTCAGTGTCGCTTAGAGGACGACTTTGACCATCGGATGCTTCGACAGCTCGGTGTAGAGCTTGTCCAGCATCTCGCGGCTGGTCGCGCGCACGGTCACGGTCAGGCCGGTGTACGAACCCTTGGACGAAGGACGCACTTCCATCTTGCCTTCATGAAAAGTCGGGTCGTGCAGGACGATGAGCTCGAGGATGGTCGTTGCGAAGGTCTCATGCGTCGCACCCATCACCTTGATCGGGAAATCGCTGGGGTATTCGATGAGGGATTCTTTCGGGTCCATGGCCACTCCTGTAAAACCCGCATTGTAGCCAATCTGTCCGGGTTGCGCCGCTGACGCAACCCGGAGCAGACCGGTTCAGCGCTCGGATTGGCGGCCGTGCTCGCCGCCGCCGCGGCGTTCCTCGGCCCGCGCAGGTGCCGGGCGCGGCGGCGCGCTCGCTTGCGGCTGCGGTGGCGGCGGCGCAGGGCGCGCGACCGGGGCCGGCGCAGGTGCGGGTGCAGCAACCGGCGCGGGGGCACGTGCCGGTGCCGGTGCGGCGACCGGCGCGGGGGCAGGCGTAGGCGCAGGCGTAGGCGCTGCAAAGCGCTGCGGCGCTTCCCGGCCGCGCTCGCCATCGCCGCGATGCGGACGCTCGAAGCGCGCTTCCGCCATCGGCTGCAAAGCAGGCTGCGAGGAAGGCTGTGATGCGGGCGGCGATGCCGGCTGCGGCATCACCATCACGGGCGTCTGCTGGACCGGCGCGGCCGGCGCTGCCATCGATACCGGCGGCTGGCGGCGCTCGCGGCGGTCGTCGCCACGGCGCTCCTCATCGCGGCGCTCATCGTCCCGGCGTTCGCGACGCGGCTCGTCGTTGCCGCGGCCGTCGCGGCGGTCGCGGTCGAAGCCGTTCCAGTCGCGGCGGTCCGGGCGCTGCCAGCCCTGGTTCGGCGGCTGCTGCACGGGCGGCATGTTGCCGGTCAGCGGCTGCGGCGTCGGTGCGATGTGCGGCGTCGGGCTCACCACCGGCTGGGCCTTGACCGGCGGCGGCACCGGCACCAGGCCCGGGGCCTGCTGCTGTACCGGCGGACGCTGGCGCGCAAAACCGTCGCGGTCGACGCGCGCGGTCTCGATGCGGCCGCTTTGCGAACGGTCGAAGCGGTCCGGCTTGCCCGGTCCGCCGTCGCGGTCGCCGTCGCGGTCGGCACGGCCGGTCTCGATGCGGCCGCTCTGCAGCCGGTCTGGGCGCCCCAGTCCGCCGTCGCGGTCACCGTTGCGATCGGCACGATCGGACGGCGCACCGCGGTGCGGACGGCCGGGCGGCGCCGGCGGGGCGCTGGCCGGCGGGATGCCGATGTTCTGGCCGTTGTGCACCAGGCTAGGGGGCACGGTGGCGAGCGGCGCGCGCGGCACGTTGACCCGGCCGCCAGGGCCGAAGCGGTCCTGCGGCACCACGGTCAGGCCGTGCGGGCGGTAATCGCGGCCGCGGCGCGGATCGGGACGCACATGGTTGTTCAGCCAGCGCAGGCGGTCTGCGGACACGTGGTAGGACGGCACATAGCGGTCGTGCGGCGACAGCGGGTACCAGCCGAAGCCGGGACGGCGGCTGCGGTCGCGGAAGGTGATGTCCCAGCCGGCGCCGCCGACCCAGCCGACCAGCGCCGGCGCCCACACCAGCCGTTCGGCGCGGCTGCCCGGGGCCCAGGCCCAGCGATTGTTCACGAAGACCCAGCGGCCGTAGTGGAAGGGGGCATAGCCCCAGGGCGCGTTGTCGACCCAGGTCCAGCCCCAGGGGTCGATCCAGGTCCAGCTGCCGTCGCGGTAGGGCACCCAGTCGCTGGCCACTTGCGGCGTCCACAGCGGGCCGTATTCGCTGTCGGCGCGCCAGCTGCCGTAGCGGTCGAGGTCTTCGTAGCCGGTCATCTCGGCCGTCACGTAGCGGCTCGATGCCGCGTTGTCCTCGATCCGGTCGCGCGAGGCCGACCAGCTGTCGAAGGCATCCTGCACCGCGCTGGCGGTGCGCATGTCGTCGTCGGTCACGTCAAGGCGTTTGCCGGCGCGCACCGCCAGCTGCGAGCCGCCCGATTCGACCAGCGCCATGCCGGCGAACACGCTGACCGCGCTGGTGTCGCGCACGCGTTCGGTATCGACGCGCACCCGGCCCGGCTCCTGCAGACGCACGCGTGCCTGCGGCGTGACCAGCTCGAAGCCACGCAGCACGTCCGGGTTCAGCACGCGCACGCTGGCGCTGCCGTAGTGCAGGCGCAGGCGGATGCTGTCGTCGTCGAGTTCGATGATTTCGAGCGAGGAATCGCCGTCCAGGCGGATCGAGGTCGAGCCGACCCGCAGCTCGGTGCGGGCGCCGAGGCCGGTGGTGACCATATTGCCGGAAGTGACCGGCCAGTTGACCTGGGCCGGGTTCATCTCGGCGCCGACGTCGCCGCCGATGCTGACGATGCCCTGGGTCAGCGCGATGCGGCCGACGCGCGCCGGGGGTTCGTCCGCCGCCACGGCCAGCGCGGACAGGGTGGTAAAGGCCAGCGCCAGGGCCGTCTTCAGGATCGGATTGGACATCGCATGTCTCCAGCGTGGATTGTTGTTAGGTTTTACCAGTAAACAACGCGACAGGGACCAGTGGCGCCGACAGCCGTTACAAATCGTTGCGAAACAGCTATTGACGATACAAAGCTCAAGCGTGGCCGCGTTTTACCAAAAACAGCAGGCAGCCCATCACCATCAGCACCGCGCCGAAGAACCGGTTCTGCATCTTGACCGCGTGTTCGTCGCGGAAGAAGCGCTGCATCGACGACGCCAGGAAGGCGTAGCCGTGCATCACGGTGGTGTCGATGGTGACCATGGTGATGCCCAGGATGGCGAGCTGCAGCAGCATCGAGCCGTCCTTGGAAATGAACTGGGGCAGCACCGCGACCATGAAGATGATCCCTTTGGGGTTGGTGGCGTTGGTCAGGAAGCCGGTCAGCACGCGCTGGCGGAACGAGGGATGGGCGGCCAGGCCGGCGGTCGGCACGCCGCTCGCCTTGGCCTTGGCGCGCCACTGGCCGATGCCCAGCCAGATCAGGTACAGCGCGCCGGCGATCTTCACGGCGGTGAACACGGACTCGGAGGCCAGCACCAGCGAGCCGACGCCGGCGCCGGCGATGACCAGCACCAGGATCAGGCCCAGCTGCAATCCCAGCACGGTGGCGCTGGCCTTCTTGAGGCCGTAGGCAAGGCCGTGCGACATCGACAGCACAGCGCCGGAACCGGGAGAAATGGCAATCAGGACACCGGCGATGACGAACGCGATCCAGGTGGAGAGCAGCATGGGAAAGGAGAATAGGGGTGATGCGGAAATGGGGACGGGCAGGGCGCAGGAACCGGCATGCTACCGGACTGCGGCCCGCCGCGGAGATACAGCTTACTTCTTCTTCGGGTTGACGGCGGCCTTCAGGGTCGCACCGGCAGCGAAGCGCGGGGTCTTCGATGCGGCGATCTTGATGACTTCACCGGTTGCCGGGTTGCGGCCTTTACGGGCAGCGCGCTTGGTGATCGAGAACGTGCCGAAGCCGGTGATACCGACCGTGTCGCCCTTTTTCAGGCGCTCGGTGATGATGTCGATGATGGTGTTGACTGCTTCGTTGGCAGCGGCACCCGACATTTCGGTACGCTTCGCAAATTCAGCGATCAGTTCGCCTTTTTTCATAAATCCTCCGGGTTGAAAGAGCCGGAAGATTAGCATAATTAATTGCCCAGTGTAATCTCCAGGCAAGACGCACGCTTCGCGTACGCCCTGTCGTGGCGGGCTTTCTGCGTTTTGGGCGGGGTCAGGCGGGCGTGAGCGGTGCCTCCTGCACAGCCAGGCGGGTGCGCAGGGCGGCGTTGATCAGGGTCTGGTAGCCGGTGCCGGTGCGCTCGGCGCGCGAGCGGAACTCGTCCAGCACTTCATCGTCGAGGTAGATCGTGATGCGGGTCTTGCGCTTCGGCGGACGGGCCCGGCGGCGCGGCGCGACCGGCAGCTCGAGCTTGGCGAAATTGGCGAAATTGGTGGTCATGGCATCTCCTTCGTCGGCAAGGCTGCTGTACCGCAGCCAATGTTGTCACTATACGTAGGCCGGCACGATGCCTCTGCCGGAAAGCGACGAGATGCAGATTTTCAGGGATGAAACGCAAAAAACGCGTCTGAACCGTGTGAGGATGTCATGACGCCTCAGTTAAGATGTGGCCATCTTGATATTGGAGGCAGAACAATGGCTGCAGGTAGTTTATTAGCGTTAATCGACGACATCGCCAGCGTGCTCGACGACGTTGCCCTGATGAGCAAGGTGGCAGCCAAGAAGACCGCCGGGGTACTCGGCGACGACCTGGCCCTGAATGCCCAGCAGGTAACCGGCGTGAACGCCGACCGCGAATTGCCGGTGGTATGGGCGGTCGGGGTCGGCTCGCTGAAGAACAAGGCGATCCTGGTGCCGGCCGCGCTGGCGATCTCGGCCTTCCTGCCGCAGGCGATCACGCCGCTGCTGATGGTGGGCGGCGCCTACCTCTGCTTCGAGGGCTTCGAGAAGCTGGCCCACAAATTCCTGCACAGCAGCGCCGAGGATGCCGCCCACGAAGAAGAGCTGGCGACGGCGCTGGCGGCCAAGGCCGACATGCGCGAAGTCGAAAAGGAGAAGATCAAGGGTGCGGTGCGCACCGACTTCATCCTGTCGGCGGAAATCATCGTGATCGCGCTGGGCGTGGTCAACGAGCAGGGCGCTTCCTTCGGCGCCCAGGTCGCGGCGCTGGTTGCGGTGGCGGTGGCGATGACGATCGGGGTCTACGGCATCGTCGCCGGCATCGTCAAGATCGACGACCTCGGCCTCTACCTGAGCCGCAAGAGCGGCGCCGCCACGCGCGCGATCGGCAACCTGCTGCTGGCCGCCGCGCCGCGCCTGATGAAGGCGCTGTCGGTGATCGGTACGGTCGCCATGTTCATGGTCGGCGGCGGCATCATCGGCCATGCCGTCGAGCCGTTGCACCACCTGGCGGAGGGCGCGGCGCATGCGGTGTCCGGCGTGCCGCTGGTCGGCGGTCTGCTGGCAGCGGTGACGCCGACCCTGATCGATGCGGTGGCCGGGGTGATCATCGGCGCCGTCGTGCTGCTGGGGGTGACGATCGTGCAGCGTTTGCGCGGGAAGCATTGAACGTCATTCCCGCGAAAGCGGGAATCCATACGCCGCGTGCCTGGTGGCTCAGCATGGGTTCCCGCCTTCGCGGGAACGACGTGGTGGTGGCGGGAACGACGGGTGGTGGCGGGGAAACGACGTGTTGCTTACAGTTTCCTGACATACGCGCAATGTTGCGTAATTACATCTCTACAAGTTGGGTTAATTGACAACGATAAACCTGCGGAACAGTATCGTTGACATCCCAACAAGCAGGAACAAGAGATGAAACAAGGATTTGCACCGCAAAAAACCCTGGTCGCCCTGTCGATTGCTTCCCTGTTCGCAGGCGCCGCCCAAGCCCAGGAAACCGGCGACACCGCCAGCGCCAGCGCCACGCCGGGTAACGCCGCCACCGTGGTCGTCACCGGTACCCGGGTCGCCAACCGCACTGCGCTGGACACCGCTTCGCCGGTCGACATCATCTCCGCCGAGACCCTCAAAACCACCGGTTCCACCGAGCTGAACCAGGCTTTGTCGGTCGCCCTGCCTTCCCTGAACTTCCCACGCCCTTCGCTGACCGACGGCACGGACACCATCCGCCCGGCCACGCTGCGCGGCATGGCGCCGGACCAGTCGCTGGTGCTGGTCAATTCGAAGCGCCGCCATGCTTCGTCGCTGGTGAACCTGAACGGCAGCATCGGCCGCGGTTCGGCGGCGGTCGACCTGAACACGATTCCCTCAAGCATGGTCAAGACCATCGAGGTGCTGCGTGACGGCGCCGCCGCCCAGTACGGCTCGGATGCGATTTCCGGCGTGGTCAACGTCCGCCTGCGCACCGACCGCAGCGGCGGCGAGGGCACCGTCGTGTATGGCCTGCACAAGACCGAATACGACTTGCTGAACGATGTCGCACCGGCCGGCGCCACCTGGACCGCGCCGAATTCGCGCAAGCGCACCGACGGCCAGACCACCACCGTCAGCGCCTGGAAGGGCCTGCCGTGGGGCGAGAGTGGCTACGTCACCCTGGCCGCCGAATACAAGAACCAGGAACACACCGAACGCGCCGGCTACGACATGCGCCAGCTGTATCCGAAGATCGGCACCGCTTACGATCCGCGCGAGCTGACCATCAACCGCTTCGACGCCTGGTACGGCGAGCCGGAAGTGAAGCAGTCGACCCTGTTCGTCAACGCCGGCAACAACCTCAGCGGCGACGTCAAGATCTACGGCTGGGCCAGCTACCAGAACCGCGACGCCCGTTCGGCCGGCTACTTCCGCACCCCGCAGGACGTGCGCAACATCCCCTCGATCTACCCGAACGGCTTCCTGCCGATCATCGCCCCGACCGTGGACGACTACAGCGCCGCCGGCGGCGTGACCTGGACGCTGGGCGCCTGGGACATGGACGCGTCCATCGTCTACGGCAAGAACAAGATGGATTATGAAATCCAGAACACCCTGAACCGCTCGATCGGCGCGTCCAGCAAGACCGTGTTCGATGCCGGCGGCTTCGGCTACGACCAGACGGTGCTGAACCTGACCGGCGTGCGCAAGGTCGACATGCCCTCGCTGGCCTCGCCGCTGAACGTCGCGGTCGGCATCGAGGCGCGCCGCGAGGGTTATCAGCTGAACGCCGGCGAACCGGACTCCTACCGCTACGGCGGCGAGGTGCTGGCCAACGGCACCCCGGCGGCGCCGGGCGCCCAGGTGTTCCCGGGCTTCCGTCCAGCCAACGAAACCGACGCCCACCGCAACGCGGTCGGCGCCTTCGTCGACCTCGAGGCGAACGTCACCGACCAGCTGCTGCTGTCGGCGGCGGTGCGCGGCGAGCATTACTCGGACTTCGGCAGCAACCTGTCCGGCAAGCTGTCGGCGCGCTTCGACTTCAGTAAAACCTTCGCCCTGCGCGGCGCGCTGCAGAACGGTTTCCGCGCGCCTTCGCTGCAGCAGCAGAACTTCACCTCGACCTCGACCAACTTCATCAACGGCGTGCCGTTCGAGATCACGACCTTCAAGCCGACCGACCCGGTCGCGGTGGCGCTCGGCGCCCAGCCGCTGAAGGCCGAGAAGTCGAAGAACGTCTCGATCGGCGCGGTGATGCGTTTCGATCCGCTGACCGTGACGGTCGACGCCTACCGCATCGACGTGACCGACCGCATCGTCCTGTCGGAGAACCTGACCTCGGCAGCGGTGCGCAACTACATCGTCTCGCGCGGCTTCACCGGCGTGGGCGGCGGCCGCTTCTTCATCAACGGCGTCGACACCAAGACCGAAGGCGTGGACATCGTCGCCAACTACCCGCTGAACCTGGGCAGCAGCGGCCGTTTCGACTTCACCCTGGCCGGCAACTTCAACCGCACCAAGGTCGAAAAGGTGCCGACCACGGCCCAGCTGGCGGCGCTGAACCCGGCGCCGGTATTGTTCGACCGCCTGAACGTGCTGACCATGGAGAAGGGACAGCCGAAGAACAAGATCACGGCCAGCGTCAACTGGAAGCTGGCGCAATGGGGGCTGACTGCACGCGCGACCCGCTACGGCGAGGTGCTGTCGCCGGGCACGACGCAAGCCTTCGACTTCGAGCTGGGCGCCAAGACCCTGGTCGACCTGGAAGGCCGTGTCGCGCTGACGCCGAAGATCAACCTGGCCCTGGGTGTGGACAACCTGTTCGACCAGTATTCGGAGACGCTGCCGCCGTCGCTGAATACGACCAGCAATACGCCGTTCGCCAACTACACACCGTTCGGCACCGGCGGCCGGTATATCTACGCGCGGGCGAACTACAGCTTCTGATCGGTGGGGTGGGCAGTATCGTGGGCACGGTGTGCCCACCCTACAAGGCCGTCCCGGATCGCCCATACCAAGGCACCGATGCCCATCGTACTGAGTACCCAGCTCGCCCAGCCGTAATCGGTGGGCTGTATCCCGTCCGGCAAGGCATGCCAGCCATACACCATTTGTCCCACCAGCACCAGCAGCGCCCCCAGGTTCATGAACAGGAACAGGTGCAGCACCCGCTCCGGCTTCGGCAAGACCCGGGTATCGCCTTCGACGACGACATCGCGCGCGCTGTGCATGCGCTGCTCCGGCGCCGCCCAGGCCTGACGCGGCAACCTGGCCAGCAGCTCGTGGTTGACGAACACGTCCAGTCCGCCGATCAGGCCGTGCAGCATCAGGGCGTAGATGAAGAGAGGGATGTCGGCGGGCGGCACGCTTTTCCCTTCTCGCTTACACTTCGAACAAGGGAGTAGCGCTCAGCGGCGGCACAGCATGGCGCCGAGCGTCAGGCCCAGCCCGAAGGCGCCGTAGACCACGGCCAGCGCGGGGCGCGAGAGGTGATTTTCATAGCCGGGTTTCAGGCGGTCGGGCGTCAGCTGGTAGTCGACGAAGCAGGCCACGGCGCCCGAGGCCGTGCCGATGCCGAGCGTCAGCGCGGGGTCCTTGCGGTCGAGCAGCTCGCCGCACAGGCGCTCGAAGATCACCGACCAGAACGTCGCGCAGCCGTGGTGGATCAAATAGCCGGGCAGGGTGTAGCGCGCCGAGGCGCCGTGGCGGCCGGTCGCCTTGTCGCCGTAGATCCAGTGGCTGACGGCATTCGTCGGGGCATAGGCGCTGCCCGCTTCGCGTTTGCCGAGCGCGACCAGGGCGGCAGTCGAGAGCAGGCTGGAGCTCGCGCCGCCGACCAGGCCGCGCTGCCATGCAGTTTTCCATGGTTCCATATCGGTCCTTTACGAAAGGGTGTGCATGCGGATCTTGCTGACGGGTGCAAGCGGATTCATTGGACAACATCTGCTGCAGGCGCTGCTGGCGGAAGGCCACGAGGTCGTCTGCGCAGTGCGCAAGGTGAAGCCCAGCAATGACGCTCGCCTGTCCTTCATTCACGCCGACTTCACCAAAGATACCGACAAATCGGCCTGGCTGGCGCGCTTGTCCAACATCGACGCGGTGATCAACACCGTCGGCATCTTCCGCGAGAGCGGCGCCCAGACCTTCGACAAACTGCATGTGCAGACCCCGCGCGCGCTGTTCGCGGCCTGTGCCGAATCGCACGACGTGCACATGGTCGTGCAACTCTCGGCACTGGGTGCGGATGCGCAGGCCGACACCGCTTACCACCTGTCGAAGAAGGCCGCCGACGACTACCTGGCCACGCTGCCGGTGCGCGCCGCGATCGTCCAGCCCTCGCTGGTGTACGGCAGCGACGGCACCAGCGCGCGCGTGTTCAAGGCGCTGGCCTCGATGCCCTTCGCAGTCCGCTTCGGCGATGCGCCGCAGCTGGTGCAGCCGATCCACGTCGACGATGTGGTAGCCGCCATCGTTGCCCTGCTGCGCCGGCGCCTGTACCTCGACCAGGACGGCGCGGCGTCCGCCGGCACCGTGCAGCGCATCGCGCTGGTCGGACCGCAGGCGCTGCCCTTCACGGACTACTTGGCAGCCTTGCGCAGCGCGATGGGCATGAACCGGCTGCGCGTGCTGCGCCTGCCGGGTAAGGTCGCACGCGGACTGGCGCGGCTCGGCCGCTGGCTGCCGGGCGGCCTGCTCGACCCGGAAGCGCTGCGCATGCTGGACCGCGGCAACACCGACGACCCCGGCCCGACCCTACGCCTGCTGGGCCGGCCGGCGCGCGCGATCGCTTCCTTCGTCACCGATCCGCGGGCCGAGCGCGCGCGCGCAAAACTGGACTGGCTGCTGCCCATCCTGCGCATCAGCATCGCGCTGGTGTGGATCGTCACCGCCTTCGTCTCGGCCTTCGTGTATCCGGTGACGGATAGTTACGAGCTGCTGGCGCGCACCGGCATCCCGCCCGAGCTGCAGCCGCTGATGCTGTACGGTGCGTCCGCCTTCGACCTGCTGCTGGGCCTGGGCATCCTGTTTGTAAAACGCAGGCGCTGGCTATGGCTGGCACAATTGGGGCTGATCGGTTTTTATACGGTGGTGATCGCGTTCAAGCTGCCGGAATTCCTGGTCCACCCCTATGGACCGCTGACGAAGAACCTGCCGATGCTGGCCGCCATCTGGCTGCTCTACCAGCTCGAAGACGAGGAGAAATAATGGATTACGTTGTCGTGAAATGGCTGCATATCCTGTCGTCGACTTTCCTGTTCGGCACCGGCATCGGCTCCGCCTGGTACATGCTGTTCGCGAACGTCAGCCGCGACGTGCGTGCGATCGCCGTGGTCAGCAAGTACGTCGTGATCGCCGACTGGCTGTTCACGGCCACCACTGCTATCGCCCAGCCAGCTACCGGCTTCTACATGATGCACCTGGCCGGCTATCCCTTCCATAGCAAGTGGATCATGTGGTCGGTGGCCTTGTATGTGCTGGCGGGCGCCTGCTGGCTGCCGGTGGTGTGGCTGCAGATGCGCCTGCGCGACATCGCTGCCGAGGCGGTGCGCACCGGCAGCACGACGCTGCCGCCGCTGTACTGGAAATATTTTAAAACCTGGGTCGCGCTGGGGATTCCCGCCTTCATCGCCTTCGTTTTCATTTTCTGGTTCATGGTCAGCAAGCCGGTCTAGAATGCGCTTTTACCTTTTTGCAAAGGAAGCCGCATGTCGCGTTCCAAGCTTGGTCTTGCCCTCGTTCTCGCCGCCAGCAATGCAATCGCCGCCGTACCCCCTGCATGGGTCGCACGCAGCGACGCCTACACCCAACCGGTCCTGAAGGACACCGGCAAATACCACCCCGAGGAATCGACCCAGCTGGGCGACGAGAGCTTCGACACGATGGTCGCCGACTTCAAGCCGCGCGACTACGAACGCGAACTGGCCGACACCGAGAAACGCCTGCTGGAGCTGCGCCGCCAGCGCGCAGCTGAAAAGGATCCGAAGGTCGGGCAGGACCTCGACATCCTGATCGACTCGCGCGAGAAGCAGGTGACCAGCATGAAGCTGGAGCGCCAGTACCTGCTCGACTACACCAACGTCGGCGAGCTGGTATTCGGCGGCCTGCGCGCCCTGCTCGACCCGCGCAACAAGCCGGAACGCCAGAAGCTGGCGCTGGTGCGCCTGAAGCGCTATGCCGGCACCGAGCCGGGCAGCACCCCGATCGCCACGCTGGTGCGCGCGCGTACCGAGGAGCGCCTGGCCAACAAGGCGCTGATCGGTCCTTATGTGGGCGAGGTCGAGGAAGGCCTGAACAACAACGCCACCTACCTGGACGGCATCGAAGACCTCTTCAAGAAGGCCAAGTTGAGCGGCTGGGAAGCCGACCTGGCGAGCCTGCGCCAGCAGGTCAGGGATTACGACGCCTTCGTAAAAGGCCGCATCCTGCCGCGCGCGCGCAAGGATGTGCGACTGCCGGAAGCGATCTACGTGAACCGCCTGCGCAACGTCGGCGTCGACATCGCGCCGGAGCAGATGATCGAGCGCGCCAGCTTCGATTTCCAGGAAGTTCGCGACCAGATGCAGGTGGTGGCGAACACGGTCGCGGCGCAGCGCGGTTTCAAGTCGAGCGACTACCGCGACGTGATGCGCGAACTGAAGAAGACGGCGATCCCGCCGGAGCAGCTGCTGCCCTATTACCGCGAGCGGCTGAAGGACATCGAAGCCATCATCCGCCAGCACGACCTGGTGACCCTGCCCACGCGCGAGGCGAACATCCGCACCGCGACCCCGGCCGAGGCGGCGCGCTCGCCGGCACCCTTCATGAACCCGCCGCGCATGATCGGCAACACCGGAGAATACGGCGAATTCGTGATCCCGCTGGCGAACCCGAATGCCAAGTCGAAGGAGAAGATGAACGACTTCGACTTCGCGGCGATGTCCTGGACCCTGGCCGCGCACGAAGCGCGTCCGGGCCATGAGCTGCAGTTCGCGTCGATGGTGGAGCAGGGCATGTCGGTGGCGCGCGCCCGCTTTGCCTTCAACAGCACCAACGTCGAGGGCTGGGGCCTGTATTCGGAAGCGCTGGTGCTGCCCTACATGCCGCCGGAAGGGCAGCTGGTATCGCTGCATGCGCGCCTGCTGCGCATGGCGCGCGCCATGCTCGATCCGCAGATCAACCTGGGCCGCATGACGCCGGAACAGGCCAAGGCTTTCCTGATGAAGGAGGTGGTGCTGTCGGAACCCTTCGCGCAGTCGGAAGTGGACCGCTATTCCTACCGCAACCCCGGCCAGGCCACCGCCTACTACTACGGCTACGTCAAGCTGCGCGCCCTGAAGACCCTGGCCGAGATCGAACTGGGCGAGCGTTTCAAACTGAAGGCCTTCAACGACTTCGTGATCGCCCAGGGCATCCTGCCGCCGCAGCTGATGCGCGAGGCGGTGCTCAAGGATTTCATTCCGTCGCAGAAAAAGTAAGCTAGTGAGCGCCGCCGGTCTGAAGTTTTGGGTAAGGTAATCGCTAACCCTTTATCTACAGGACGGAGATAATTATGCGCAAGATGATCATGATGGCCATCGCCGGCTTTCTGCTGAAAAAAGTACAGTCGAAGTTCATGAAGCAGACCTACCACGGCAATCCGGTACGCCGCTTCTGAGTCCGGCACCGCCGCAGACACGAGCCCGTCCTATGCCAGGACGGGCTTTTTTTTGGTTCTTCACGGATTAGCGGGAAGTAACCAGTAAACGAAGAAAGCGGTAAAGAAGAGCTAGACTTGTTGTGCGACCAACAAAACCTTGACTCAACTTACCGCTTTCATGACGGATCATAATCTCGA
>Ga0308160_10000368_pt1 | contig 92441 bp, 144 predicted proteins | sample PhyFR1_FD_201036 | JGI IMG/M metagenome (GOLD analysis project Ga0308160, IMG submission 201036) | Phyllosphere microbial communities from UC Gill Tract Community Farm, Albany, California, United States - DLSLF.R1 | ecosystem: Host-associated > Plants > Phyllosphere > Unclassified | place...
CAAGCTGTTGAACAGACGGGTGCTTCCGATCATGGTCGGCAGTTATTGTGAGCGAGCAACCCTCTGTCGAGATTGTGGCATCAGCTCACGCCTCGATACTCTCTGATGACCGCAGTCTGCCAGACGCTTGACAAGTACGTCGCAGCGTCCTTACTTGCCAAGCGCACCTTGGCTGATCCGCCTTCTTCTCTCTCGCGTCGCAGAGGCACTCTCGCTTTCTCCTCGATCATGGGTCTGAGGGAGGACAACAACCTCGTGGGCCAACAGTATGCCCTTCTCGGCACGGTCAGTCGAGCCGAGAATTATCTGCAGGCGACGCTAGGCGACCACTGAAACTCGTCCCGAGGACAGGCCCTCTACCTGAGCTACCTGGTCTTCGAGCTGCCGATGAACCTGCTCCTTCAGCGCCTGCCGGTCGCCAAGTTCCTGTGCGTCGCTCGCCTTTCGGAAAGCCTGCCTTGCAGACCGAGACTGATTAAGAGGCCGCCCTTTTGTAGCTCGGCCATTGTCTTCGTCTGGGGCATCTCTGGTGAGTCAGTATTGTGTCCCGTACGACTGCCGTAGCTTACTGACCTCGTTTACCTCTTGCGTAGTCTTCTGCCATGCTGCCGGTGAGGCTGCCGCTGCTCGCTGAATAAGTGCTCATTCCCTGAGTTTGCCGCTTACCGTCGTCGTCTCACCTGCAGCTACCAATTTCGCCGGTTTGCTTGTAGTTAGGCTCGTCCTGGGCGCCTTTGAGTCTGCCGTCCAGCCAACTCTGATGGTGGTGCGTCCCGTCGTTTGCCTCTCTCATCACCAAAGCGAGGTACTGACTGCCCGATGCTTCCCTCGTGCGACTGTTGCAGTTGACGGTAAGCTACGTTGATCGGCCCGACGGCATAAAGAAGGCTGCTGACCCAGGGCTGTTTCCTTCTCCAGACGATGTACTACAAGAAGGAGGAGGTGCGCTGCTTGCTGCCTTGGCTGCGAATCGATCGGGCGATCGACTGACGAGTTCATCGGCGATTTAGCAACCCCTCATCCTCGCCCTCTGGTACTCGCAGCAAGGTTTCCGTAAGGACCGCATCTATCTCTCCCCTGACGACCGAGCTGACCCTTGCCCGTCGTCCTTTCGCACAGAATTGATGTTCAGCGGGCTGGTTTCGTTCGGTATCGCTCACCTCGAGGGCGGTGCACTGCGACCCTGGCAGGGTGCGCGCTTCGTCGACGGCTCGCTCTGTGAATCTCGAAGGTTTTGATGGGCTGATATAACCCGCTTTGACCCCCAGCGCTCTTCGTCCTGGTCGGCGCTCTCACCGTCGTCTGGAGCCTGATCATCGGCTGGTTCCTGCCTGACTCTCCGATGAAAGCCAAGGTGCACCTCGCTTGCCAACATCCGGCAGCGTCCTAAACTGACTTTGACCTCCCGCTGCAGTGCTGGAGCGAGGAGGACAAGGTCATGCTGGTCGAGCGTCTGCGCGGGAACGAGAATGCCCCTCAGGTACGAAGTCTCCCGACACGAGCTGTTCTTGATTGGCGGCAATTGACCTCGCCCTCGCCACTTCCCACCAGAACAAACAATTCAAGTGGGAGCAGGTCCGCGAGGCCCTGACCGACCCGGTCGTCTGGATCATCTGGACGATGCAGATTGCCATTTTCATTCCTGTTTCTGGTGCGTACGAGTCTCTTTGAATACGGCGCCATGCTCGTCCTGACCCCCGTCCTGCCTCAATGCTTGCTTTCGCAGGTCTAGCTGCCTTTGGTGAGTCTCGTGACGCTATTTGATGTGTCGCGTAGACTGATGCAGATACCCGCCTCCCCCTCGTCGGTAGCCAACATCATTGTGCGGGACGGCCTCGGCTTCTCTGTCCGCAACGCTCAGCTTCTCAACGTCGCCCAGGGCGCAATCAGCATCGCCATCTTTGCCTCGAGCGCTTGGGCTTCGTACAAGACCAAGCAGACGATCCTCGTCATGATCGTCTGGCTTCTGCCGGCGATCGCCGGTTCGGTCGTCCTCGCCGCGATCCCGGTCACTAAGGGTAACGCACCGGGCATGCTCATCGCCTTCTACGCCGTCCAGGTGCGTCTATGGGCGCCGACGACCTCGAAAGGCTTTCTTGCTGACCGGCCTTCGCTGCACAGTTTGTCATCTCTACCGGAGTGCGTCTTTCGTCTCGCCCCCGTCCGACAGTGCGCCGGCTTGAACGAACACCCATGCTGACGCTCGTGCCCTCCGCCTCTCGCGTCGCACAGAACCTTCTCTGGTCACTGATTTCCCGCAATATCGCCGGTCAAACGAAGAAGTCAGTCGTCAACACCGGCGCCTTCATCGCCTACGCTACCGGCTGCATCATCGGTCCCCAGGTTCGTCCAGAGGAAGTGAGCTTGACCGACAGATCCTCTGCTGACCGCTCGCCGACGGTTGCCCGCCTCCAGGTCTTCCAAGCCAAGGCCGCACCGCGCTACATCTCTGCCTGGATCGCTCACCTCGTCATCTACGGCACCTACATCCTGCTGGCGATTCTGCTGCGCATCATCCTTATGCGCCGCAACGCCCTCAAGCGTCGGGCGGCGACGGGAACAGATGAGGGCGTACGTTCCTCCCCTCTTCATCTTCGCAGCAGCGCCCTTCGCACCCTGGCAAGCAGTCTGACGCGCGATTCGTCTCGCCCTTCGCCTTTCGGCAGGAGGACAAGGTTGACCACAGCCGCGCCTTTGCCGATCTGACCGACAAGGCCAACCCAAACTTCCGCTACGTCTACTAGCCTCCCCCTTGCGACACATCTGGCCTTCGTTTCTGTCCTCTATAGGTGTACACCTGCCTCGCCCTTGCCGTCTTCTCTTTTTGTAGCCTCTCAGTACCCTCTGTGTTCACTCTCCCTGCTTGTATAGCGTCCGTCCCGATCGGATGCCACTATGTTGCCATGTCTGCGATACACAGCTTTCGGGATCAAGCGATCCGGCTGACGTCGTCTGGGAGCGATGAGAGGGCATCGTAATCGTGAGCCGGCGGTAGACGCCAAGCCGAGGGTCGTGGCAGGAATTATAAGACGGAGAACCAGGCATCTAGGCTACTCGCGTGCTGCAGGAGGAGGGCCACCGGCACCAGCGGCAGTTGGAAGGGTGGCCAGGGACGTGTTCTTGCGGTTCGTGAGGAGCGACTGGAAGAAGTTGTGCTGAAGGGGGGCAAGGTGATTAGACGTTCAGCCGCAGCAGATGATAATCGTATGCACGTGTCGTCGACGCACAAGGGCTTCTGTCGAGGGCGGCGGCTGGCCGGCACCGTTTGCACCGCCAGGCAGTGGCGACGTCAGGGGCGAGGACGCCGATGATGAAGTTGCTGGCGCTGGAGCCGATAGCGAAGGCGTCGTCAAGGATGGCAGGCTGCTCGGGTTGCGAGACTCCTGCAGCATCGGCGAAATGGACGTCAGCGCTGCGACCCTTCCCTTGCGTTCAGCTTTGCGCGGGAGTGGCGCACCTTGCCACTCGCAGTCGACGTTCCCTCCATCTCCGCCAACGCCCGCTGCACGCCGGGCAGCGACAGGCCGCCGCTACCGAGCGGTCCGACAATGCCGGCTGTCCGCTCGCCATCGGGCCCAGCGCCCGAGCCGCCGGCGGTGCGGAAGGAAGAGCGCGGGTCGCGCGCGAGCTCCTTCTGCAGGATCTCGTAGTGGCGTGAGAGAAAGGCCGAGTCGGGGTCGGTCGTCGAGACCCTCGGCTGGGGTCGGCTCTGTAGCGTTATCTCGAGTCGTCAGCATAATCCTAATCTACAGAGTGGTTGGCCGAGAACGCACCTCGGCGCCGCTGTCGACAAACGGGACGACCTCCTCCCACAAATCGCGCAGGTCGTCGACCTCTTCGTTGTCCTCACCCTCACGCTGATCGTTGCCAACGATTTCCTTGCGATGTCTACTCAGCGCGAGATCCCACGCCTCGCCGATGTGGCCAGGGTCGAAGCCGTCCTTGACGGCCGTGATCTTGCCCCACGAGTCCCAGCCCGAGGGGACGAGCAGCGTCGGCCGCTCGAGGATCTCGGCGCGCGCCGCAAAGGGGAAACGTGTCGTTGCCGGTGGTGGAGGGGAGAAGAGGCGATGCAGGACGTAGGACCTCAAGTTGGCGAGAGTCGCCGGGTGCGCGGTCGACGTGTGGTGTATCGATGCGCCGTCTGTTTGCGTGGAGGACGGCAGGGGTCAGTACGAGGGTGTTTGGATACGAAAAAGCGGACGCAGGTCTAACACATAAGGCCGACCGTCCTCAGCACGCAACCGACCCAGTCGGTGCGCTCCTCCCAGCCGCCCTTGCCGGCCTTCCCTTGGCCGCCGAGCGCCGCGCCGCCGCCAGCTGTAAAGCCGAGCTCCTCGGCGACGAGGTCGATCTGATCCGACTTTGTGCAGACGAGGAACAGGGGGATCCCGTACGGGTTGTGCGTGAGGGTGCCCGATCCGAGCGGCAGGACCTCGTTCGAAGCATGCGCGAAGCGAGAGGGTGTCGGCGGCAGCGCCGGCAGGGCAGCAGACGGCTTTGTTGGCGAGGCATTGGAAGCAGAAGGCGTGGCTGGCCCTGCCGGTTCCGTATAGTGCTGGATGAAGGCTTGGACTGAGGGCGAGATGAAGAAAGCGGACCGTCGCATGTCAGCTGCGCACCGGTCGCGTCGCCGGCCGGCCGTAGGAGAGTACGACGCACGCTTTGCCCTCTGCTCATCTGCGATGCGCTCGCCGCCCATTTCCTTACCGAACGCGTCGAGCCAGTTGAGCGCGCCGACGAGGTCCTCCATCATTCGGCCCGGCTTGGTCCAGTCGAGCACGACCAGGACGGCGGTGTCGCGCAGGACCTCAGCCCGCGCGTTGCGCTCCGCCTCCGGTGACCGCTTGGCCTTCTCCTTGGTGCCGGCGGAGGTGCTGGCAGACAGAGAGGTGTCCAGCGGTGAGAGCATTCGAGGGAGAAGCTGTAGATGCGACGAGTGCGACGAGGAAGGTACGTAGATCGACAACGGCGCCAGCGTCTCTGATAAAGGGAGGGAGGCCGCCGCAGAGCTCGTCGAGGTCAGTCTCCGGTCACCAGCCATGCGCGAGCAAGAGGCACCGCACCTTCGTCGCCCTCCTCGCGCGGGTCGAACCAGGTGTAGCCCATAGCGAGATCGGTTCGTCCGAGCTTCTTCTTGAGCTGCTGCGGCATCGGTATCGGCTTGACTGCGAGGGCGCGAGCCACGGATGAAAGGGGAAGGAAGAGGGGGTCGGAGAGTCCGTCGGCCGTAGCGATGCTCATCAGCTCACGAGTCACAAGCAGACTGGAAGAAGGAGCGGAAGAGACCGACCCAGACTGCTGGCCCGGCTGCCCTTGCCGCTCTTGACGAGGCCCTCGACGAGCGTTGTCTTGCCGGCGCCGGGCTGGCCGAGGACGACGAGCGTCCGCCGACGCTGACTCGCATGCGACTGAGCGACGCTGTTGAGGATCGACGACCAGAGGTTTTCCTCTGGCGCGGCGGCCACGACCGAGGCTGACGAGGACGTGGCCATGCTCCGAAGCGGTTCTTGCAACGTAGGCGAGAGGGAGGAGCGAGGGTCGAGTGAACGTCAGGTAGATGGACGAGCTCGCGTCCGAGCGAAGGGAGGGCGCGTCTCCCAGAGCTCGAGCGATCCTCCGGCCGACGACAACGACACCCCACACAACCTGCATCGCAGACACCCAGCCGCACTCGCGGACCTTCCTTACAGACGCTCATCGGACGGACATCCAGCATGTCGACAACTCCCCCGCTAGTCACGGCGGAAGGAGCTGCTTCGCGAGGCGCCTCGCCTGCACCGGCCAGCCCAGCCGCCTCTCCTCCAGCAGCAGCCTCAGCAGCATCCTCAACCTCGGCCGCCCCCTCCAAGCCGGCATCTAAGCCGCCTGCTGCGACGGTCGAGGACGCATCGGACTCTGAGGATGAGAAGCCTGCTTCGACAGCCGCCAAGGGCAAGGGCAGGGCGACGAGCGAGGGCGCAGAGGCGGCGACCTCGGCCGGACCCGCCGCTGCCCCTCCGCCGCACGACTGGCAGGCCGTCTGGTCCCCGCCGCAGAACGGTACGTCCTCGTGTCCAATCCTGAGTGCTCCTATCATTGGGTCCTGATGCTTTGTTCCTGCAGCCTACTACTTCTACAACACCAAGGTGCGCTTCTGCTTGCCGCGACTTGAGCGACCTCGCTGCCAGCCTCTGACGTAACCCCCTTCGCTCAACTTACTGTCTTGCCCAGACGATGGAGACGACTTGGACGAACCCGCTCGCTTCAATTGCTGCAGCCGAGCCTTCTCCCGGATCGAGAGCCGAGTCGCCACCTTGGGACCCGTCCGTTGAGACGTTGCCGACGGCCTCGGCAGCGACGGCGCTGCCGCGCGCAGCTGGCTCGAACCCGGCTGGCGCCTCCTTCTCGTACGGCCAGGCGTCCGGCAGCGCCGGTCCCTCGACTCACAACGCTCAGCAGCCTGCTGCCGGCATCCACCCGGGCCTGGCGCACCTCGTTCCTCCATCCTACAACCCGCTCAACCCGTCGGGCTCGGCCGCCTACACTGCCCAGGCCCGCTTCAACTCGCGGACCGGCCGGTACGAGTCGGATCCGAACCGGGCGCCCGAGCACCTGAGCGACTTTGCCCGCATGCGCCGGCAGAACGAGGCCTTCTTTGACCAGGCCGAGTGGGAGCGCCAGCACGAGGCCGAGTTCGAGCGCGAGCGGGAGGAGGGGAGCAAGCGCAAGCGGGCGACGCGCGAGGAAGTGGTACGTCTGGCGTCTCGCTTCGAACGAGGTCTCGCGCTGCATTCGCTCATCTCTGCTGCTTCTTCATCTTCCCTCACCCAGGCCGCCTTCAAGGCTAAGAAGGAGGCCAAGCGCAAGAAGAACAACGCCTGGCTGCGGAGCTGAGGCTGGGGGCCGCGTGAGATCTCATGCGTCGTGCAGCACTCGTCGTCACACGACCGCGGCAGTTTGCGACGTCGTGAGAGGCGCTGTCCGGCCACGCATGCCCTCCTGAGATCTTCGAGCGCAAAGGCCGTCCTCCCTTGACCAGCCGCCAATCCCTTACGGGCGCTGCCTACCATCCTCTTCCCACTCGCGCCCTCAGCCCGATGCGCCCCTCCCAGCGCCAAGAGGCCGGTTGTCGTCCAGAAGTCATGACCATCTCCCTCCCGTGGTGTCGCGGAAGAAGACGGGGGGCGCCGCGGGCTTTAGAAGCGGAGCGACTCGAAGAACCAGCGGTTCTTGCCGGTCTGGTAGCGCTCCTCGAGCGAGGCCTTGATAGCCTTCTTGGCGTCCTCGCGCTGCGAACTGTGGAGGTGGTGATGGGGAGCTGGCTGTCAGCTGGCTGATGGAGGGCCTGAGGGCTTGATGAGAGGGCGCAGGACGCACGGCTCCTTGAGGGTCTCAACGGTGACGGAGCCCTTGAGGGCCTCGAGGTCAAGAGCGTAGCGGGTCGGCATCCTGTCATAGCAGGGCGAGCTCAAGGTCAGCCCGAGGTCGACACAGCGCTGTCTGGGTTCGAGCTGGACACGCACAGGTGGGTGTAGTTGATGGCCTTGATGAAGGGCTTGACCTTGCTCCGGCGCGCGATGCGCTTGGCGCCCATGCTCTTGTTGACCTTGAGCGGGTAGCGCTCAATGCCGGCAACGATGGCGTGGGGGTAAGGGCGCTCCTTGGTGCCGTCGTCGTACTGCTTGATGACGACAACCTTCTTACCGGCCTGGCGACCAGCAAGAACGACGGCGACCTTTCCGGGCTTGTAAACTGGGGTTATCGGAAGGGACGGCCGGGTCAGTACGACCGCTCGGGAGGCGAAGCAGGACCTCGCTCCGCGACACGATGCGTCGCTCTCTGCTGCCCTCCCCCTTCCTCCAGCACGCAAAGCTTGCCGGCAGCCCTGCCGTCGCCGCGGCTAGCTGCAGCCGAGCAGCATTGGTCGGAAGCCGGCGACGAGCCCCGGCAGCAAGCATCCCAGCACATCGCCCGCTGGCGCAGACGGGCGGGCTAGGAGCACGCGGTGACGAGTCTGCTGGTGCTGGACCTGTAGGGGCTGCGAGCTATGGCAGGCCTGGCCGGTGGCCTGCCAGGCTGGCCCCGGTCGTGCTGCCCTGCGAGTGCTGCCCAGCAGCGCCGGCGACAGCTGCAACAGGGCCGGCAATAGCTTCTGGCCCGGCGAGCGGCATGACTTCCAGTCTCGAAAGATTCAGACGAGGGGTCAAGATAGAGTCTCACCCTGCAGAGGAAGGTGGTTGCGGCAGGGTCAGCTCCTGGTGCTGCTGTGAGGTCTGCCGGGCACGACGAGCTCGGAGCTCCAGAGGGGGGCGCAGGTACGCACTTTGACCATCTGGATGAGAGGAACGGCGAGAGACGAAGCAGGGTCCAGGCAAAGAGGTGTCAGGTGTTGAGTTCTAAGAAGACCTTGATCGACCACTCTAGGCACGCACCTTGACGAGCTTTGAAGACAACGGGGTGAGGAAGCAAGGGAGGCGGAGACCGGGTCGTGCTGCTGCTGCCGGGCGGAGCGGCGGCCAGCCCCGTCCGCCCTGCGCGCGCCGCCGCCCGCCCGCCTGCCCGCCCGCGCCCTCCGCCGCCCGCACGGCTGGCCTGCGCTTCCATTTCCCTCGCCCCGCGCGCGCGCGACTCCCAGCTTAATCAGGTTTGGGCTTTTGGAGACCCGATTGGCTAACGTCCGGGCATATGGGAATCTCGATGAAAGGCCATACATTAGGGCCGGCTCGAACAGCAAAGGAAGAGCACCCGTCCCTGCGCCTGTCAAGGCAAGAGGAGCGCGGACGAGGCACACGAGAGGAAGACGGACCACGGTTAGAGTTCAGCGAGCAAGAGTTACGGGTCGCGGGTTAGAGATCAGGTCCTTCTGCGGCCGAGGCTCGATCGTGCGCTCTGGCTGGGCGATGAGAGGGGCGCCCGCTGGCGCGAGAGGCTGGCGCCATGCGCTTGCAGCTACAATCGACGACCGCCTTGACACCGGCTGCATGCTCGTCCGCCATCGCACTGACCAGGTCGCTGACTTCTCATTTCAACAAGTGTCGCTCTAGACGCTACGCAGCGTCTGGTTCAGATCGCTGGACGCGCCCTCTCACGCGGCGTTCGACAACCTGCCACAGACTGGGTCACTGTTCGACGAGGTCGACGGCAGCACGTACGAGGGAGGCGCAATCGACGCCCGTCGCTCAATGAGGGAAACCGTAATCGATATCAACTGCTGTATGGCCCGAAACTGCGACGGCCAGCTGACGTCGAGTGGCGTGCAGTCGCTCACCTTTGATCAGCATCGCGCAGGCGTCGCCGGATCAGGAATTTCTCCCTGGCAGTCCCATTCCGCTGAAGCCTGACAACCAGCTCTAGACTGGTAACCGCAGGCCTCTGTCAAGCGGCGAGCGATGAAGTCGAAGCCTTCACACGCTTAGCTACTCGAAGCCCCTGCATATCCGCCGCTACGGTGTCGGGTGCGGCTCAGCTCGGCCTGTGCAAGGACGGATGTCGAGCGCAGATTGCTTAAGACAAACGAGGAGGCGGATGGGACGGGGTCGCCTCCCCTCGTGTGTGTTTGCGGCTCTTCCGGCGCTGACAACAAGACTGCGTGGACGAGCAGGCCCCACGCCTGAAAGCGCGGCTTTTCGACCGGCGCGACGTCTTGGACCGACGCTTTTGCGCGCCGGGCCTGGGAATCCTCGATGATGACCGTTTAGGCGTCAAACAGCCCTGAACCGGCTCGCCCCCCTTCCGGCCTGGCATGCGCACGGTCGCCCCCATCCTGCCCTGCGCCCACCCGCCCGTGAGATCGTATGTGCATGCTTGCATCCGTCTAGACCATCACGAGGGGCCGTTCGCGCCACCCCTCGAGTACGTCACTCCCGAATGTCCCTCTCCTGTCGACTGCTCGGCGCCGAGCCACCGCCATCCGTCCAACCTGGGCCTGCTTAGAGGGCCGAGGCACCGGTGATGATCTGCAAGCGACAGGAGAAGCAGCAAGGTCAGTCTCGATCGCTCGATAAGGTTGACGAAGAAACCAGTCGGACGCACGTCGATGCTGTTTGAGGAAAACGCGTCGAAAGAGCGAGGACGAAACAGAGTCAGCGGACGATACAGCAAACGGAGCAACCCGGACCAGGCCGCAGAGCCGACAGCGCCTGGGCGCGACCACGGTCGGGAGAGAGCGACGCACAGCTCGTTGGTGATGACGGCCTGGCGACCACGGTTGTACTTCATCTGCAGCGAGCCGATCATGTCCTTGGCGTTCTGCAAGGGATGCGGAGACGAGGAGCGCATGCGGTGGTCAGACGCTGTTCCCAAGCTCGGGAGCGAGAGCCCGCTCATCAAGGCGCGCCGGCGGCGCGACATGCTCCCGTCGCGGGGGCGAATGGCATGCCCTCGCGCGGCATTGCAGGGCGGATGGAGGCGTACCTTGGATGCGTTCTCCATGGCCGTGCGTCGTGCCGAGATCTCGGCGGCGTGTCCCTCGATCAGGGCGGCGTAGATGCCGTTGGCAAGGGCGAACTCGACGAGGTCCTTGGTGACGTCCTCCTCAAGCTCGTACTTGGAGAAGCCAGCTGCGCAGCGGGAGCGAGGCGCAAAAAGAAGCAGCGCACGGCAATCGGGGCAAAGTTCGGGGAAGGAAAGGGCGTCAGACTCGGGACGCTTCCGATCGACGGTGGCAGCGCTGCGCGCGTGACGAGTACGCACCTCCACCGACAAGAGCCTTCTCGGACAGGATCTTGGTGACGACAGCCTCGTAGGCGATAGCCGAGACGAACTTGTTGTAGATGATGTGGATCTGACGGGCGTGAGGGGCGAGGGAGGTCAGCACGTCGCGAATCGTTTACCCTCGAGCGGCGCACAGCGGTCGCGCACCTCGTCGAACTCGACGCCGGCCGAGAGGATCTCGTCGGCGATAGTCGAGGCGGTGGCAAAGGTGGGGATGCTCTTGCCGACGGCCGAGAACGAGAGCTCGATCTTGTCGGCCATCGTCCGCGAGATCTGGGCCTTGGGCCGGTCACCGAGGACCATGATGGAGGCCTCGGGCGACTCCTTGACGGCAGCCTTGGTGGCCTTGGTAATCGACGAGTGGATACCACCGCAGAGACCCGAGTCGGACGAGATCGAGACGATGAGGACCTTGCCGCCGTCAGACTTGGCCTCCGAGTTGTTGAAGATCTCTGGCGGATGGAGGGAGGGGGAAAGTGCGCGCATACCCGGTCAGCACGCTCTGGCGTACGACCTCGCGTCGCGCAGCGCCAGCGAGACTGCCGACCGCGACAAGACGCACCGTTGTTGGCCTCTCCGTAGGCCTTGGCAACACCCATGGCCTTCTGGGCCTTAGCGAGACGGGTCGAGGCGATGACCTTCATCGACTGAGGGTCGGCGTCATCGCGAGCGCGCGCGCGGTCCGGGCCGGAGCGGAAGGCGGGACCGTCAGCACCAGCCCTCTTTCATACTTGCGACGAGCGCCCTCAACAGGCGCGACAGCCCGATCGCAGCACACCCTGCCAGGCGCACGTCCGGAGGCGAGCGGCGCAGGCATCGTGGAGGACAGGAGGCTCGAGACGCGGACGTTGTGCGGACGGTCCGCTGCCAAGGCACCCTCCAACTCGGGCGAGCTCGCGCTCCAGACCGTCCTCGCAACCACGCACCCCCCCCTTCCCTCGACACGCGGCTCCGCTGCCACCTCTCTGGTGCCTCTTACAGGCGCGCTCTGAGCCGAGAGAGCCTACTCGAGCGTTTCGATTGCTGGAAGGACCTGCAAGGGGCCTGAGTGGCGCCGGGCCTGGCGGGCCGAAGGCGACCGAGAGCTGCGAGGCACTGCTACTCACGTTGGTGATCTTCTCGATGTTGCGGACCGACTTGAGCCTAGACGAGCGGCAGCGGAAACGGACTCGTCAGCGAGGTCTGCCCGCGGCGAGGCGACCTGACCCTTTCCGACCGCCTAGAATGCAGCCTGGCGGTGGACCGAGCTCTTTCCAGGACGGCCGGCCAGCCAACGCAAAAGGGCGGCGCGGGAGGCGAGGCGAGAGGACCGACCGCATCTCGATCTCCCGCAGGGTGGCCATGTTGCGGACCTGGACCGGAGCCGGGCCAGCCTGGACGAGCGTCCGGGCAACAGGGCGGAGCGTGCGCGTAGCGAAGGACATGTCGGAGGGAGAGGGCGGGGGAGGAAGGGTAGGGAGAGGAGGGGGAGATGTGCTGCTGCCGCCTGCTGGCTCACCGGGCGGAGGGCCGCGGCGCGCGCGCGAGCGGCGAGCCTGAGAGAAAATCATCAATTGGCTCGTCTAAGGTCTGAGACGCCTGCCCCTTTCACAGCAGGCCCTCGCTCGCGCGAGGCGACATCGTAAGAGGCGTCATGAAGTTATGCGAGGACGGACGTGAGAGGATTATGCTAGACTGGACGGCCACCGAGACCGTCGTCCCAGCCAGAGTTTCCTCTCGAGGAGAGGAAGCTCGGCCGGGCAAGTGAGGACGGCGTCAGGCCGGCCGACGACGTCGGCGACGAAGTGGACTCGAAAGCGCCCGATGGATCGAGCGAGTCGGCCCCGGCGAGGTACGACGCGCTCGAGGCGTCGCCCGCAAAGGCGAGCAGGCGCGACGACAGGTTGGCAAACATCCCGCCCGAAGCCGTTCGGTTGGCTGGCGGGGGCTTACGCGCAGGCGGTGCGCCCAGGCCGAGGGAGGCAGGGCCTGCAGCGGGTGCGACCGGCTCGAGGTAGTGGGACCGTATCGACTCGTCCGAGGCGGTCCGACGCAGCTTGCGCTCGTAGATGTTGGATCCGATCGCTGAGCTTGTCGACGGATCAAGGACAGCATCGACGGCAGACGACATGCGCTTCGTAGGGGAGCCACCGAGTGGGGTCGCAGGCATCGGCCGTGCAGGACGCAGGACAGACGAGCTTGCAGCGTGTCGCAGACGGCCCGCCGGTGCACCGCCACCTGAGCCGCCAGCCATAAGCCAAGAGCTCGTGGGTGGCGCCGCGCCAGATGATGACGCGCCAGCAAAGATGCCACGGAGGTTGGCCCGGTTTGAGCTGGCAGGTCGGGTGGGGCTCGTTGCCCGGACGGTCGGCTCCGACGGCGGCGCAAGACTTTGCGCTGATGGCGGTCGGACAACGGGCGAGTCTGGTCGATCGCTTGCGGACGGCCCGGCTGCAGCCGAGGTTGTCGCCGTCGCCCTGCGAACAGCGCCGCCCGAGGCAAACTCAACATTGACCGTCGTTGCGGTCGAGGCCGTCGCAGCAGCGAGCTTCGGAGCAGCTCTTGAGGGATGGAGGCGACCCCTATCGGCCGCACCGCTGCCGCTGCCACCGCCGGGTGCACCGCCTGGTGACAGCTTGCCAGAGCCGATCGTAGACGAGTCATCCTCCGAGTTCTCGACCGGCGGCGTGATGAAGAACTTGGAGATGGGAGCCGAGATCCAGCCGCCGAGTCCGGAGGTGTTGCGAGGCTTGAGCGCCGGTCGGGTCGCCTCGTCCTCCTCTTCGGCAAGCACGCGCTCCCGAAGCCTGGCGGCGCTGGTCGGATCGAGAACGATCTCGTTAACCGTCAGGCGGAGGGTCGAGAGTTCTGTGAAGACGTCCTTGAAGAGCTTGACGAGAGCCAGGAAGTCCTGTGAGGATGATCGAGGATCACCGTCAGTCGATGAGCAGGAGTGAGATCGTCACTGTAGATGCGACGGACCTTGCGCGTCACGAGGCTGTCGAGCTTGTCCTTGTCGGCAGCCGAGTGGAGGGCGCTCCAGTCTTGCTTCCGCTCGGCCTCGAGGATGCCACGAAAGTGGTTGCGGAGGTCGTCGATCTCGCTCATGATGGAGCCAAGCGTTGATTTGGAGAGATGGCCGACGTCGCCTGGGAGATGTTGGCGCTTGAGGCGTTTGGTTAGCGTCTGGACGTCGGCCTGACTGAGCCGTGTGAGGAGCCGAGCCATGTGGTCGATGAGCGAGGTGAGGGCGATTGAGCGCGGATCGTGAGGACCGTGGCCGGCATCAGAGGATGTGCCGGCGGCCGAGGTGTAGGAAGGGAGAGTGGGGGACGAGGCGTGTGAAGGGGGTCGGCGAGAGTCAAAGTCGGACGTCGTCGTCGAGACGGAAGGAGAGATGGACGGCCGGGAATGGTGGAGGGAGCGAAGCGGAGGGCGAGAAACGAGGTCGTCGGTCGAGGTACCGAATTCGATCGGATCGGTTTGGACGGCTTTGGTCTTGGACAGCAGCAGCATCGGCCGTCGCCGGACCTTGCGCTTTTCGGGGCTGATTTGTGGCACGGCGAGATCGTCCAGCGTGAGCGGCATCGACGGGTCCTGTGAGGACGACGCGTAAGGCCCGTCGGGTCCGGGAGGGGCTGAGGATCGTCGACCGACGTCATAGTGAGAGAGATTGCGCCCGGCGTCGAGCGAGGAGGGGGAGAAGGCGTCGACATCGGGTGTGTCGATCGCAGAGGCCGTCGCCTCGTCGTCTGTCGCCGAGCGTTCGGCGATCGAGCCAACGTTCTGTCGTTCGGTTGAGCCTTTGGTCAGCGCCCGTGAGATGACGAGTGGATACACATCAGGACGCACCGAGAATGCGCGCTGGACGCCGCGCGGGCGGTCGACGCTGAAGCTCCGCTTGACGTGCCCTCGCTGCCAGGCGTTTGGTCCTGCCGACGACGACGACGACGAGCCATTCTTGTCCTTGAACCTGCGTGCCGAGCCGCTGAGCGAGTAGACGCCCTTCTTACCGCCCGGCGGGAAGCCCGACGAGCCGAGGCCAAGGCCGGAGCTGTCAAAGTCCTCATCCTGACCGGTCGGCGAGAGCATGCCAACCGAGCCTGGTCCCGCACCGTAACTCGAAGACGAGGCGTACGATGGCGCAAGCGACGGCGTCCACGAGTCGGTCCGACCGTGCCGGTGTTGAGCAGCAAACGACGAGCGCACGGAGGGTGCCCACGAGTCTTGGCGACCGTGCTGATAGCGGCCTGGAGCGTCGGCCGACTGGGTGCGATCGACGTGCGGCCTGGATGCGGTCGAAGCGGCAAGCTCGTCGGAGAAGAAGGCGGTCGAGGAGCGGCTGATGTTTTGCCCATCGCCGTCCGAGAAGGCCGAGTCGCCGGCGACCGAGGCTTCAAAGTGGGCCGTATGAGGCGACTTAGCGTGCGTTTGGCGATACTCGTTGAGGAGGTCGCGGAGCTCGCCGTTGTCGCCCTTGAGCGTGACATTCTCGGCCATGAGACCTTCGAGGACCTGCTGGACCTCGGGGTTGGGCGAGCCGCCGGCGTTGAGCTGCGACGACCACTGCCGAGTGCGCAGCTTGGTAGTCAGCCTCCATTACCCCTCGTCGAGGAATGGTAGCCTCGAGTGCCAGCCTCACCTCCTCGTGGAGACCTTGCATCCGCGTTTTGACTTGCCGCGCTACGTCCTCAACTAGCTCCTCCTTGCTCCGGCTGGCTGTCTCGACCTCGCGCCGCGCAGCATTCAGCTTGACCTCGAGTTCGGCTGATCAAACACGCGATGAGCGAAATAGCCGGTCAGTTTCCAGCGCCTGAGAAACGTCAGATCAAGCTCTGACTGTGCAGCTCACAGATGCGCTCCTGGGCCTTGTGGCCGCGACGCTCGCTCTCGATGCGCTTGCGGCGCTCGGCAACGAGCTCCTCCTTGTTCTCGTCGCGCTGCTTCTCGGCGCTGCGGACCTTGTCCTCCCAGCCGGTGCTGCGGGCCTGAGCACCGGCTTGCTTGCTCAGCGCGCCCCGGAGGGACGTGATCTCGCCCCGGAGGGTGGCGATGGACGAGTCGGACAGCGTGAGCGAAGTCAACGACTGAAGCAAACGTCGTTCGAGGGCGCCGTTCTCGCGCGTCGACGCTGCCAGCTGCGCGACCAGGTTCTCGTTTGTCTGACGGACGGCCTGGAGCTGGTCGTTGGCTTCGAGGAGGAGCGCAGCCGCCTGCTCCTTCTATACGCGTCGAGATGCGCCCGGAAGAGATGGCAAGGAGGAGATCGCGGCACACGTGGGACGGCGCGTGGTCAGCCTGTCGGACTCTCGGGCGCGAGTGCGGACGGGGGGCCAGCCGACGTACGTGCTGCCTCAGCGCTTCGAGCTCCTTCTCAGTCTTGAGCCGGTAGGCCTCTTGTCGCTCAAGCAGTGCCTGACCGATCTGGGCGACCATGACGACCTCGCGCTCGAGTGCTCGGCGCTCCTCCTCCCATTCGTCGGCGGTTCCGGGCATGCTGCTCGCCGAGGCCTCGCTCGAGACCCGCCGGGAGGCCGTCGAGAGCGAGGCCGCAAGCTCAGAGACGGTCGCATTGGCCTGATCAAACGCAAAGGACGTCGGCGTCGGGGGCGGGGACGAGGCTGGGGCGAGCGGGCCGCCGTCGGCGAGCCCTGAGCGATCCATCCCAGGTCAGGCGTGAGGCCGGCGGGGGAAGGAGCTGCGGCAGCGGCGCGTCCGAAGGCGTCGGCAGACTGTTGATCCGGGCGTGTCGACGCCCGCCGAGGCGGCTGGATGAGAGATGCTTCTAGCCCGCTGAAGTTCAAGGTAGACGCGGTCCAGACGATGTAGAGTGCGAGGCACAAGCGCAGAGGAGGGTGTTGCAGAAGGGGGAGGATTAGTAGAGGAGATCGTGGGTCGAGGTGAGCCGGCGGCCGGAGTGCGCGGGCGAAGTCAACGGCGGACGCGTCGCCGACCTGCTGCTAGGCCGGCTCGTCGGCTGCCCCAAGAATTCGCTCGTCAACGACTAGAGATATGGACACATGAAATCCGAGGGAAGAGTGGGGGGACATGACAGAGTAGAAGGGAGGGGCCAAGTCTGATTGGCGAGTAGAGGATAAGGAGACGGCGGCGCATCAGGACGTAGCCTCGGCCAAGAGCGACGCCGTCGCCACGTCCTGCTCAGCGCCGGCGAGCGCCCCGGCCTCGATTACGCCGACGGCAGCTGCAAGCTCGTCGCCGGCCGTCGGGATCAACGAAGGAAGCGCCTTGGTCGGCGACAGAGCCGACTCAGTTGCGGGCTGCGACTCAGCTGGGATAGCGGCCGGGGGCGAGGGAAGCATCTCGGTCGACGCGGCCTCAGCTGCCGTCGGCGCCGGGGGTGTCGAGACTGGCAGCGGGGGCGGCGGAGTATCCAAGATGGCGGGCTGTTGTGGAGCGGCGGCAGACGCCTCGGGCTGATCTATTGGCGGGTCGATGTCCATCGTCGATTCGTCCGCTGCCGGCCTGTCCGAGGGGGTCAGGCCGAGGCCGACAAGCGCAGGCGCCGACGACTCCTCGGTCTCGTCGCTCGTCACAGGCGGCGGCGTGCCGTCTCTGGGTGTCGGCCCTGAGCGTGTCGCCTCCATTGGCGCGTCCTCGACCGGTGCCGGCGCCGGCTCAGGCGACTCCTTCGCGGGCGGTGCCGACGCCGACGCGCTTGCTAAAGGCTGAGGGGGCGCCGGTGCCGGTGTCGAGCCGCCGCTGGCGGCGAGAAGCGCAGCCACGCCAAAGCGCTGCTCGAACGCGATCAGGTCACGGACGAGCTCCTCGACCTCCTCGGCCCGCGACTTGACCCTCGGTTTGGTTGGGGGCGCAGACGGCCCGTCATCGGTGCCGGCAGCATCGGGTGCGCCTATCGGAGGCTGCACCGGCTTGCCCTCGTCGGTCGGCGCGGCCATCGACGCGTCTTCTCCGTCGCCAGTCGGGTCGGCGCCCTCCCCCTCCTCCTCGACCGACTCCTCGGCCGGCCAGCGGCCGACAAAGTCGAGGATGCCTCGCACGCGCTTGCGCATCTCGCCAATCGTCATCCGCCGGCCGGGCCAGCGGACGCGCGTCGGGTTCTCATCGCGCGACTCGCGCCGGACTTCGCCATGCGAGACGGTGACGGCCGGCACGCGCAGCGGCACCGGCCCGGGCGAAGGCAGGATCGTGCCCGCGAGGTGCGAAAGGTGGTCTGGGATGCCCCACGAGGCGCCGCTCGAGCCTCGCGAACCTCCCGCGTTGTCGCCGGAGGCCGAGTTGAGGGGCGTACCAGACCGGCCGCCGCTTGCCCCGCCCGAACGGCGGCCCTCGCCGAACTTTGACTTGGTCGGCGAGGCCGACGCGGCCGGTGCAGAGAGCGAGCCGTTGGCGCCCGATGTCGAAGGTGCCCCCAGCGCACCATTGCCTGAGCTCGAGGCGCCTTTGGGCCGATACGTATACTGATTCGGGTGCTTGACCTTGCCCGAGGTCGTGCCGGCGCCGGTCGCGGCAGCGGGCTCTGGACCGTTGGCGTCGGCGTCCACTGCAATATCGACGACGAGAGCTGTGTCAGTGACGCGAAGCTTGGATGGCTGGGCTGTGAAGGGGACTCGAGCGACGAACCGTCTGGGATGGCCGGCAGCGGCTCCTTCTTAGCCTTCTTGCCCTTGCGGCCGTTTACGCCGTCCGTTCGGCTGCGCTTTTGGCCGGTTGAAGACAAGCCCGCACCACCGGAGCCAGTCGCAGTTCCGGGAGCCCCCGGCCCGGCCGAGGTCGAGCCGGAGGCAGAGGCCCCTGACGGATGAGGAGGGTCGCCCGCGTTCGACTCGGACTTGTTCGAGCTGCGTGTCCAGGCAAGCGCAGGTCAGCTCTGAGTGCCGGTGTCAGGAGTTCAACTGTCCACGTACGTCGTCTTCTTGCCCATCCTCCGGCCTCGCGTCGACCGGCCGTCCTCGTCACCCTCTGCGCCCTCCTCGCCCTCCTCGTCGCTCTCGGCCTCGTCCGCCTCGTCCTGCTCGCGCAGGCTGTCGGGCAGGACGCCGCCGTTGGCCTCGATCAAGCTAGCCCGTATGGCCTCCTCGAGCCCGGCGTCGGCGTGCCGCGAGTTGAGCGTCGACCGGCGCTTGACGGGTGACTTGTTGCGCTTGCCGCTCTTGCCGCCTCCGCCACCACCACCAGTACCGCCGCTTCCGCCTTCGGTCGGCGGCGGCGACTGCGAGGTCCGCGACGACGATGGCGGCCGAGGGTGCTTGGATCGCGAGTTGGCCGAGGACGGAGCCGGGGGGGCTGGGCCATGCGACGTCGACGAGGCGGTCGAGGTCGGTTTGGCTGCCCGTGCGCTCTTGGATGTCGACGCCCCGATCCCGGCACCGCCGCTCGTCGACGTGCTGGCAACGGCGGGCGCACCCGATGCGGCCGACGCGCTCGATGCTGTGGTGGCCGCCGAGGGTCCAGCCGAGGCCGTCGCGTTAGCCGCCACGTTGGCAGCGGCCGCCGCAGCAGCAGCCGCAGCACTAACACTTCGCTCAGCCTTGCCTTTGAGGACCGGCAGTCCGCCGCTGCCCCTGCTCCGGCGGCCGCGCTTCGTCTCGCCAGCGACGCCGAGCCCGCTCGCGCCGCCGGTGGCCGAGCCGCCGTCCTCGGCGCTCTCCCAGACCTCCTCCTCCTTGGCGAGCCCGGGCAGGTCGTGCGTCCACCGCTTGCTCTGGTTAGGCGGATTCGGGTCGTCCTTGTCCTTAAGCCGGGCAAGGTCGGCCGGCGAGGGCGGGAGGAAGATGCCACCCCGGCCGCGGGCCTTCGTCCACTTCTTGAGCGTGACGTGCAGGTCCGGCCGACACTTCTCGCAGAAGTACTCTACAAGGAGAGAGAGAGGGCGCCATCGTCAGCCACGGCAATGAGCAGGGGTAAGCGCGTGAGAAGCAGGACCACGCACCGTCAGGCGTCTCCTCCTCGGTCGGGATGCCGACACAGTTGCCGTGCTGCCAGACGTTGCACGTGTCGCACTGGATCATCATGTCGTCGGACTCTGCAAGTGGCGGAGCGGAGGGGCAGCAGTCAGCTCGCCGTAGACTCAGGTCGAGTCGCGCGTGCGCGCGGACGCGGCCGCGGCGTCGGGCGGCGAGCTCCGTCGCGCGGCCGCAGGCAGGCGGAAGGAGAGCAAGACTGGGAGGCAACGAGAGGAGGGGGTCGCACCGGTGATACCGCAGACGCAGCGTGTGATCTCTGCCTCCTCTGCCGAGCTTGAGCCGTCGTCCTCGGCCTCGTCGTCGCTCTCCGGGGCTGCCGCCGCCGGCTCCGCCTTGACGTGCTTGCTCGAGCCAGACGCGGCGGCGGTCGAGCCCGAGCCGCTCCCCTCAGGTGGCTCGACCTTGACGGCAGGCGCCAAAGGCGCTGGCGAGGCCGCCGCCGTCGTCGTCGACGGCGTCTCGGTCAGCGGGCTCGTGTCTGTCGCCGGGGCCGAAGGGCCGTCGTCGACGGCGGTCGTTGAGCCAGCGGCAGCGGCGGCGGCCGCAGGCGGGTCGACGTCCATCTTCTCGGCCTGGGCCTCGCCCGTCGACTTTGTGCGCCGCCTCCGGGCGCCCGACGTCAGGCCGTGCAGGCTCTGGGTGTAGAGTGCATGGGCGAGCGCGTTGGCCGACTGGGGCGAGCCCGCGCCGTCCGTCCCCGGTGGCAGGGGCAGGAGCGAGGACGAGCCCGACGCGTGGGCCGATGACGGGTTGGGCGTCGACCGGGTCGAGGTCGTCCCGCCCGAGCCGACGGGCAGGCCGCCGGCTGAGCCTGTATGTGATGGCGGGAGCGACGGCCGCGACCGCGTCGAGCGTGGGACGGGCGGAGGGGAGGCTGCAGCAGGGAGGAGGAGCAAAGGGAGGGAGGGATGGACGGTGTCAGACGGCGGAAGGAGGCTCAGGCAGGGCGGTGAGGACTCTATGGGCGAGAGGCCGGCCGCCGCGGCTCGACCCTTGGCGAAACGATGACGGACGTACCCATGGCAGGTGATGCCCAGCCGACGGCAGCTTCAGGTCAGGTCAGGAGCAAAGAAGGAGGGAGAAGGCAGGTTGTGGTCTGGTCTGGTCTGGCTGGCTGGCTGGCTGGTCGTCTCGGCCGGCTCGCGCGCTCGTCGTCGTGCCGCCCGCATCTCGCGTATTAGGGTTACGAGCTCGGCCGGCCGGGACGCGGAGGCGAAATTCGACGCTCGGACGCACCGACGACCTCGCCCTCGTCCTCCTCCTCAGCAGCTCGCCTGGACCGACCTCCGCTCCCCTTCCTACCCTGTCGGAGAGCAAACCCCTCGAGCAGTAGTAGCAGCAAGTAGCAGTTCGCGCTCCCGCTACGCCTCTAGCTCGCCGTCGTCGACCGGGCACCCCCTCTTCACTCCCTCCCGGTGTCTCCGCCTCCGCCGGCCATGTCGCCCGCCCCGCCGGTCGCCTCGTCCTCGGCCCTGACGCCGACGACCGTCTCCTCGGCTAAGCACTCGTTCCACACGCTCTCGCGCGAGGCCCGCTTCCGCTACCCGCCGACGGATGAGTCGGACGTCCCTGCCCTCGACGAGCTCGTCAAGCCTCACATCGACTCGTTCAATGCCCTGCTCGAGGACCCGGCGAGCGAGGCCTCGGGCGGCGGCGGCCTCCTCGGCCTCGCCGTCCGCGACATCACCGAGAAGGTCATCTTTGACTCGACCGAGAAGGCGACGGGCAACAGGCTGAGCAGTACGTACCTGTTTTCTCGCTCGAGGACGTGTCCAAAGAGCAAACGTCTCGTCGACGACTGGGGCCTCGGCTTCGTCATCCGCGCGCCATGCCAGGACGACTCGGAACTGAAGCACTCCTCGTCCGCCATCGACGTGCAGTCCGCATCGCCGACGTCTCCGTCTCGCGGCCGCTTGTGCCCGACAAGGACAAGCTCGCCAAGGAGCGGCGCGTCTATCCGGCCGAGGCGCGCGAGCGGATGAGCACCTACAAGAGCAAGATGACGGCCCGCATCGTCTGGAGCGTCAACGGCGGCGTGGAGCACGAGGAGGTTCGAGAGCTCGGCCAGCTGCCGATCATGGTCAAGGTGCGTTCAAAGAGCGCGAAAGAGCGCGGTCGACCGGCTTTCGTGAGCGCTGACACCTACCTGCTCTCTGACTTGCCCCGCAGTCGAACCGGTGCAACCTCAAGTCGGCCTCGGCCCAGACGCTCGTCGCCCACAGCGAAGAGTCGTCCTCGTTCGGCGGCTACTTCCTCGTCAACGGAAACGAGAAGCTTATCCGGTTCCTCATCCTCCCTCGTCGGCACCACGTCATCTCGCTCCTGCGGCCGTCGTTCGCCAAGCGCGGACCGGGCTACACGCCGTTCGGCACCCAGATCCGCTGCGTCCGGCCCGACCAGACGTCCGTCACCAACACAATGCACTACCTTTCGACCGGCGGCGCGACGCTCCGCTTCGCCTGGCGCAAGAACGAGTACATGATCCCCCTCATGCTCGTTCTCAAAGCGCTTGTCGACGCCTCGGATCTCGAGATCTTTGAGGGTCTCGTCCAGGGCGAGGAGGACAACACGTTCCTGACGGACCGGGTCGAGCTCCTGCTCCGTGGCTTTAAGGCGTACGGCCTCCAAACGGGCAAGCAGTGCCTCGCCTACCTCGGCGGCAAATTCCGCATCGTCCTTGGCGTGCCCGAGGACTGGGCCGACGAGCGCGTCGGCAGCTGGCTCATCGAGCGCGTCGTCCTCGTCCACCTCCCGAGCCCGCGCGACAAGTTCCGCATGCTCATGTACGTCCCGCGTCGTTACCAGCTCGTCGATGTGCTCCAGCGCTGACACTGACCCCTTTGCGTTGCGCCGTCAGCTTCATGCTGCGCAAGCTCTACTCGCTCGTCTCGAACGCCTCGTGCGCCGATAACCCGGATTCGCCCCAGCACCAGGAGGTCCTCTTGCCGGGCTTCCTCTACGGCATGATCATTAAGGAGAAGCTCGACGAGGCCATCGGTTCGGTCGCCGCCCAAATCCGGCAGGACGTCCGGCGAGGGGTCGCCGGCGTCGACTTCAACGACAACCGCTACATCTCCAAGGTGATCCACAAGATGAACTTTGACGTCGGCCACAAGATGAGCTACTTCCTCGCGACCGGCAACCTCGTCTCGCCGACCGGACTCGACCTCCAGCAGACGTCGGGCTACACGATTGTCGCCGAGAAGCTCAACTTCTACCGCTACCTCGCCCATTTTCGCTGCATCCACCGCGGAGCCTTCTTTGCCGAGCTCAAGACGACGACGGTCCGTAAGCTCCTGCCCGAGGCTTGGGGCTTCCTCTGCCCGGTCCACACGCCCGACGGCTCGCCCTGTGGTCTCCTCAACCATCTGTCGCACACGTGCGAGATCGTGACGACCCCGCTCCCGGCCGGTCACATCCCCTCGCTCCTCTCGTCGCTCGGCATGACGCAGGCGTTTGCCTCGACGACGGTCGACGGCCGGGCCAACCTCGTCGTCCAGCTCGACGGCCGGATCGTCGGTTTTGCCTCGCCCGCCCTCTGCGAGCGCATGAGCTTCGCGCTCCGGCTCTGGAAGACTGAGGGCCGGCACGACGTCCCGCTCGACCTCGAGATTGGTTTCGTCCCACCCTCCAAGGGCGGCCAGTACCCAGGTCTCTTCCTCTTCTCGGGCCGGGCCCGGATGATGCGGCCCGTCCGCTTCCTCGAGAACGGCCAGACCGACCACGTCGGCACGTTTGAGCAGGTCTACATGGAGATCGCCTGCGTCGACAGCGAGCTCGAGAGGCTGCCGCCCTTCAAGGGCAAGGACCGCGGATGGCGACAGAGCCACGTCGAGCTCGACCCGACCTCGATTCTCTCGGTCATCGCCAACATGACGCCGTTCTCCGACTTCAATCAGTCGCCGCGAAACATGTACCAGGTGCGGTCCCTTTTTTGCCTCCAGCTCACTCCCCGCATGAACGCGCACTGACAGTCCGTCCGACCGACGCCGCCCGTCTCCAGTGCCAGATGGGCAAGCAGACGATGGGAACGCCCTCGACAGCCATCTCGAAACGGACCGACAACAAGATGTACCGGATCCAGAACCCGCAGACGCCGATCGTCCGGCCCGAGCTCCACAACAAGTACGGCTTTGACCTCTTCCCGAACGGCACGAACGCCGTCGTTGCCGTTATCTCGTACACCGGCTACGACATGGAGGACGCCATGATCCTCAACAAGAGCGCCCACGAGCGCGGCTTCGGCTATGGAACCGTCTACAAGGCCCAGATCATCGACCTCAAGGGCGGTCGCGGGTCGTCCTCGGGCGCGGCCGTCGACCACTTTGGCCTCGGCCCCGACGTCAAGGCCGACAACAAGCTGCGCGACACGGTCGACGACGACGGCTACCCGCTCGTCGGCATCCGGCTCACGCCCGGCTGCCCGATTGCCGCTCACATCAGCGACGCGACCGGCCGGACGATCACGCACAAGTACAAGGGCGACGAGGTCGCCTACGTCGAGGAGGTCCGCGTGCTTGGCTCGGACGCCGGCGACAGTGAGGCGCAGAAGATCCACATCAAGCTCCGCATCCCGCGAAGCCCGACGATCGGCGACAAGTTCTCGTCGCGACACGGCCAGAAGGGTGTCTGCTCGCAAAAGTGGCCGGCGGTCGACATGCCCTTCTCCGAAAGCGGCATGCAGCCCGACGTCATCATCAACCCGCACGCGTTCCCGTCGCGTATGACGATTGGCATGCTGATCGAGTCGATGGCGGGCAAGTCGGGCGCGATGCACGGCCTCGCCCAGGACGGCACGCCGTTCAAGTACGTCGTTTTCTTAAGCCATTCCTGCTGATGCATCAGGCTGACCTCGGAATCTTCCCTTCGCTACGCAGGTTCTCGGACGACGACACGCCGGTCGAGTACTTTGGCGAGCAACTCGTCGCCGCCGGCTACAACTACCACGGCAACGAGCCGATGTACTCTGGCGTCACCGGCGAGCAGTTCTCGGCCGACATTTACATCGGTCTCGTCTACTACCAGCGTCTGCGGCACATGGTCAACGACAAGTTCCAGGTCCGGACGACCGGCCCGGTCGACCCGCTCACGCGCCAGCCCGTCAAGGGCCGCAAGCGGCAGGGTGGCATCCGCTTCGGAGAGATGGAGCGCGACGCCCTGCTCGCCCACGGCACGTCGTTCCTCCTTCAGGACCGGCTGATGAACTGCTCCGACTACACGACCGCCTGGGTCTGCCGGACGTGCGGCTCGATGATCTCGCTCGGCTACGACCTTGACTCGGTCGACATGTCGGGCGGCGAGCACTGCCGCGTCTGTCGCCAGGAGGGCGCGGACGCTAAGGGCTCCGAGGACCTTCGGCTTCAGGTGCCCAAAAACAACCTCGTCATGGGCGGCATCGGCCCGGGCAACGACATGGACGTCATCGCCGTGCCCTGTGCGTACTCCTTCCTTGCGCTAGTCGTCTCGTGCGGCGGCAGTGTGCTGACTGCCTCCTTCACGCATCGCCAGACGTCTTCCGGTACTTTGCCGCCGAGATGGCGTGCATGGGCATCAAGCTCTCGGTCGGCCTCGACTGAGCTAGCCGGCCCGCCGCTTTCCTTCATCCCTCGCCACGACCCCCATGCATCGCTCATACCCTCTCCACCCCTGCCCATCTGCACGACCCCCACCCTCTTTGTCTCTCTCTTAACGGCCTTCCTCTCATCTCGCAAACCTCTGCAAGCATGCTTCCCCACAGCTTCGAAGAGGGCGGCACCCGAGCTTGCGCGGCGTAAGCAAGCGATACGAAAGTGCGCAACATGATCGGATCGTCCTCCCTCCTACGCCACGTAGTCCATCGAGCCCGGCTCTTCAGCATACACTCGTCGGTACTCGAGCAGGACACGCCAGATCCACGCTTGGATGTCCTCGCGCCGCCAATGACGGTCGACAAACTCGCGGCCGCGCTCGCCGATGGTGCGTGCGAGGTTGTCGTGCGCCCCGGCGCCAGTCGAGGGCGCGCCGGCAAAGAAGGCCATGAGCGAGGGCAGGTCCGAAGCGTCGAGGTTGGACGGGACGTCTGCGAGTCGCGCCGTCAGCTCGTCGTGCATCAAAACAGGTCTCGCCCAGGAAACGTACAGTGATACCAGGGCTCGAGGGCGTCGCTGAAGAACTCGGGAAACGCGGTGGCCTTGAAGACGACCGAGCCCTGCAACCGACGGTGTGCGAGGTGCGACGAGGGTCAGCCTCACGTACGTACGCAGCCGGCAGGTCGAAGCTGGCGACTGACTGACCGTCATCAGCAGCTCGCGGAAGCGGCCACTCCAGCCAAAACTGGCAGAGAATTACCAAAGCGGTCAGCCGGGGGCGCAACTTTAGGGAGCTGTGCGAGCTGGGGCGCACCCGTCGACGTCTGCGATGAACTTGTACCGCTCGTAGTGCGACTCGTTCGGCTTCCACTGGTACGGCGCGTTGGCGCCTTCGAAAAGCCGTTTGATGGCCTCGCAGTTGTCGTACCTGCTGGGGCCTTGTCAGCGTTTGCAAAGGAGGAGAAACATCTTCTGGCTTATCGTACCCACCCGCAGTCGTGCGGGCCCGTTAGGCCGCAGTCGTACCAGTCGGGCAGATCCCGGCGGAGGGCCGAGCCGTGCAGGACTTTTGAGTCGGTCTCTGACGAGGAAGCGTAGATGTAGCTTTCAAAGCCGGCGCCGTCGTTGCACTGCTTGTGCAGCCGGAGGCGCTGGGCCGGGGAGGCCGAGATAAGCGTCAGCGGGAGAGACGGCAGCACGGTCAGGTCACGGGACCCACATTCCTGCCAATCGCCTGATGAGAGCAGCCAAGGTTCACAGGTCAGTGCTGGGAGGAGACGGAAGCTGATAGAAGGAAGGCAAGCGACAGACCGCCGATCGTATGGCTGCCTGATCGTCGGGCAAGCATACGAGGTCGTCAGCACATCGACTTGTTCGGCAGCGTCCGGTGACGCGCACCTGTGTACGCGACCTGCGTCGGAAACGCCAGGCGACGTCAGCGGGGTGCATTATTCCGCCACTGATACGCTCGAGGACTTACACCGGTCGCTTTGCCGCGCCAGACCATGCGCGCTTGCTTGCGGTCCCATGGCGGCGAAGTATAGTCGTCCGAGAGCTTGTCATTCAAAGTGGGATACGCGTAGAGCTGAGGAATAAGCCAGTCGACCTGCAGGTGTCGACATGAAAATTAGCACAAGAGCGGCAGTCTGCAAACGAGAGGCATCTGCTTCCTGACCTGGGAGGAAAGCTTGCTCTGCGAGAAGTAGGGCAGCATCTGGAAGGGCAGCTTTGATCAGTGACGTCGATGAGAGGGCGCGCAAAAGCATGCACCTCTGCCTTCGGCGATCCTTCCTGAGTGATGATCGAGTTGGCACCGCTCCACTGCTCAAGGCAAAGGAAACGATCAGCTCGGTTACACCTGAGCAACCGAGGGAGGAGCCGCACTTGGAGGAACAAGCCCGCGACCTTTCGCAGCTCGGCGTTGTAGCAAGCATCCTGGGCGATCGAGGCGTTATAGACGAGGCCGCCAAGCTGGTTTGACAGCGCGTAGCCGGCAGAAGAGTCGTCCCAGACAAGTTTGCCGGTCATCAGGTCCTCGCGAAACTGACGTGCCGGGGAGCCGGTCGGGCAGCTGAGAGCGACGGCCAAATAGCCCGTCATTCGCGAGTGAGCGAGCATCGTAGCGTTCATAGCGGTGTCGGAAGCCGACCGGGTCGGCTTGCGCTGGCCAGCCTTGAAAGCGTCCCGGAGGCGGTCCTGCTCGGTCTGGAACATGGTGATGTGGCCGAGGTCGTGCGTCGAGTAGAGGAAGTCGGGCGTGTCCGGGATGAGGTGTAGGACGTCCTTCAAAGCCTGCGGAGGGAGCAATAGGGACAAGTCAGACCTGGTCGTGGAATCCTCTTGTACGGTCGAGCGACGCACCTCGCAAAACTCCCAGCCGCTGCGACGTCCCGTCCCGATACCCTTGACCCAATTGCTCTGCCCGCGGCCGACGCACCGGCCGTTCTCGACCCGGATCTGGAAGATCCTCGTCGATTCGTCGACGACCGGGTTTTCGAGCTCGAAGTCGGCGAGCCCACGGCGCAAGTCAACCAAGTCGAGACCGCCGAAGACCTCGATCGATCGTTCGAGGCGGTCAAACTCGTCGACAAACGTGACGTTGCTGGCACGGGCCCAGAGAAACCAGTCGTCGAAGCCAGCGGGCGGCGGGCGACGGTAGCGCTGGAGCAGAAGCACGAAGTCAGGTCAGGCCGTTAGTGCAACCAGCGAGACTTTAGACAAACGCGACGTACGCGGTTGTACTCGGCGACGGCCTGCTCGAGAGTCTGACTCTGTCGTCCGTGACGCGTCAGCCAGCTGTTGGCCGAGAAAGAGGGCAAGGGGTCAGTAGGTTTGAAAGCGCTCAGGGGTCTCAGTATGAAAGACGCACCGCTTCTCCGCATCTTGCACGAGGCCAAGCACCGGATGAGCACGGTCGCGTTCGTCGACGGCCGGCTTGGCCGAGAGATCGCCGAAACCGGCTGCAAAGCTCTCTCCAAAGGCCGACCCCGCGAGCAAGCCCCCCTCTAACGGCAGGGTCGGCAAGAGCCGCAACGTTAGAGCGACGAGGCCGAGCGTCGCGACGATGACAAGGATGGTCGATCGGTTGCTGCCTCGGCGAGTCGAGTGACGGATGCCGCGGGCGAGGAAGCTCGGAGAGAGAGGCATCAGCGGCGAGCGGGGAGCAGCCGGTGAGAGGGGCGTCATGGGAAGGGAGAGCGGCCCATCCGAGGCGGGAGGCGGCATGGCGAGTCGGCTGCTGCTGTGGGGGCCGTTCGAGAGCAGTCGCCGGAGAGGGTCGGGCAGGATCGTCGAACGGCAGAGGATCTTGGACGCGCTGAGCTCGAGGTCGACGTTGAGGTCCGAGACGTGCTGGGGGGCAGGTGTTGAGGATGGGCTCGAGCGACTCGAGCGACCGCACGATAGGCCTGTCGCTCGGTCGCTCCGGAGCTTGCCCCTTTTTCCAGTCTGCTCAATTCACCGCCGATCGCTGCGAGCCGCGCGCGGTGGATGGGCTTGCTAAGGGGGAGGCGCGATCGATACAACAGATGGGAGAGGATGCGAGCGGTACGATGCAAAAGGCAGTGAGGTGGGCTGGGAGCGCGGAAGGGCGGTGAGTGCAGGGTTGGGAGGGCGATGGCAGGGGGCGCAGACAGTGTGGGGCGCTCAAAGCGCGAGGGTCTGAAAATTCGGAAAGACGAGTTCGTCGACGACCATCTTGCGTATCAGGTTAAGGACGAAGCTGCAGAATGTGAGCGTGTGTCAGCTCCACTGACTGGTGGATCGCGGGCCAGAAAGCGGGCCGGACGCACCGCTCGACCTTGGCGACGTTGCGCAGCACCCGGTCTCCCTCCTGGCCGATCGACGACTCCATCGACATCCGTGGGATGAGCCGCTCGCCCGCCGGCGGCGTCTTGCTCTCGCCGAGGTGCGGTGCTAACGGGGGTGTGCTGGTACCCGGCGCCGGCGGGCCGTACGGATCCAGGGGGTCGAGGATAGAAAGATGCACACGCCGGCCGTTCGACTCCTTGCTTGCGACCGACGCGCCCGGCGCTGGCCGTTCCGACTCAGCCTGGTAGGCGAGGACGACGTGCCAGTCAACCTCGACCTCGGTGACGGTGAGCGTGAGGGGGAGCGACATGAAGGCGGGCGAAGGGTGGTTGATGAGAAGCGTCGTCGAGAGGGAGAAGCGGATGTCGGCCTGGTGGTGGACATGGACATGGAGCTGCAGGGACGGTGCACCCGAGTTGCTCGGCTTGGCCGGCATATGGTCTCCAGTATGCTCGTCCGGCGTCGTCGAGTGGAAGTCGGGACCGCCAACGTGCGAGGACGGCGAGCCGCCTCGCGAGACCGGCGCTCCGCCGCCGCCAGCGAGCGGCAAGGAAGCGAACGAGGGATTCCTGCTGAGGAAGGGCGTCGCCATCGGTGTCGGTAGGGCACTGCTGAGGCCGACGCGAGACGTAAATGGGCTATGGTTGGTGTAAACGCTGGCAAAGTGCGGCCGGTAGCCGGCGAGGGGCGACGCAAAGGGACCTCCGGCGGCCGACGAGCGCTGGTCTCGACCTGGCGCAGCGCTGTACGACGACCGGGCCCGACCTCCCGCCGCCGAGAAGACGTCGTCCGCCGTCTGCGGCTGATGCGGGAAGCCGTAGCCGTCGCGGCCGAAGCCGTCTCGGTGGTAGTGAGCAAGGTGCGAGCCGCCTTGCGACCAGTCGCGCGAGCCGGACCTGCCGCCGCCGGCGCTGCTCATGCCGTCCTGCCAGCGGCCACCGGCGCCGTCCTGAGAGCTCTCGCCGCCGTCTTCGGTACCGGCGTCGTCCTCGTCGTCGGCCAGGAAGTCTGGGTAGACGTCGCCGAGGCCGACCACCTCGACGTCGGGCGCGCGTGAGCCAAAGTCAAACGAGCTGACGCTGATCGGGCCAAGGAACGACGGCCGGTCTGCCGTCGCGAGGTAGCGGTTGAAAGCGTCGACGATGCCGTCCGTCAGAGCTGGGTCTGACAGGAGCGACCAGTCGATGTCAAGCGACATGGCCTGCGAGCGAGCGAGCGGAAGGGGCGAGCCGGGGATGAGGGTCAGGGGGAGGCTGGCTCTCCTGCGCGACGGAGCTCGGTCGGGCCGGGCCGTCGACGACACCCCTCCAACAGCATCTCTTTCCTTCCACCCCCTTCTGTCAATTTACCCCAGACTATGGGATCCTCTGCTTCGAAGGCCGCCAAGAAGGCCTACCCGTCCGCCACCGCTGGTGCCGCTCGCGAAAGCATCAAGTTTGCTCCCCCGCCGACGGCCTTCCCGAGCGCTGCCAGCGCAGGGCGCAGTCCTCCCGATGGCCAGTCGTCGACAGCGGCAGGATCGGCACCACTTGCCTCGGAGAGCAGATCTGACGGTACGTCGCCGAGGAACGAAGTGACGCAGCCGGTGCTCGCTGACGAATATGCAACCTTCTGACAGACCTCGAGCGAGCCGGCGGACGTGACCCGGCCTTCCTGTCGAAGCTCGCCGAGCTCGGCCAGGTCTCGACTCAGGGCGGTAAGCCGGCCTTCACCGCACCTCAAGCTGTTCGTCGAAGCCTTCTCGTGAGCCGGTCGGCCAGAGACATGCTGACCAGTATGACCTTCCGTCCAGAACGACTCGAACCCGGCCATGGACCTGCTTCGGCGACGCGACCTCGACCCGATCTCCTTCCCCTCCGGCTCGGCCGAGGAGTCAAGTCTGACCGAGACCGACTCGCACAACCGTCTGGACGCACCTACGTTGATGGCGCTGCTCGCCGCTCGACGCGAGGCGCGGACGCCAGAAGAGGCCCGGTCGGTGGCCGAGTCGTACGGCGTCGATCTCGAGCTCGTCGACCGGCTGGCGGCGTTCGTCAACCCGCCGTCGGTCCAGGAGAATGTCGTGCGCGTGAACGACGACGGCGAGACGCCTATCGTACGTCGTTCTCGGCCCTTTTCGACTGGCGTCGGAATCCCGCTCGACGTGCTGACCCCGTCGACCCCGCTTGCTCAGGCGCTCTGGGTGGACCCGATCGTCTCTGCCTCCCAGGCGCGCGGCGAGCAGAAGCAGATCGCATGAAGGCTTGACAATTGAAAGGCGACAACAGCTACAGGTACAAACAGAACAAGCCCAGGCCGAAGGGTGCGAGCGTCGTCTGGAGGAAGAGAGAGAAGGATGCGTGGGCCGCTCGATGGCCGGGCAGAGATCGGAGGCGCAGCAAGCGACGACCGCCACGCGCCAGCCGGGGAGGAGACCTCTACCGCCGGGTGAAGTAGATCGTGAGGCCGATGGCGAGAAGCAGCGCGTTGACAACCAGGACGGGCAAGATGTGTTTGCCGTAGCACTTTACTTCCGCCCAAAGGCACTGTCGTCCGGGCGAGCGGGAAGGAAGGAGAGGGGCGTGGTCGTCAGAGCGAGATCACCAAAGGCTGGCGGGCTCGGAAGCCGAGCCGCACACGTCGTAGCTCACCTCGCGCGTCACTTTGGGTAGGCCTGGCTTGCGTTCTGGCGGAGCACCGAGCGTCTGTATCCGGTGCTGAAGCGAGGCCGCCGACGGCTGGCTGGTGCTCGTGCTGCCAGCTCCTCGGTCGGCATCTTGCGGGTCGTCAGCACCAGTCGAGGAGGGGAACGAGATCGGCCGCTGCGAGTGCCGATACTGCGGCAGGAGGGGCTTGCGGTCGGCCATCTTGCAGAAGCTTGGGTCGACGTGCTGCGGGTTCTTCGTCCGAGGCTTCGTCGGTGTCGCAGCCCCACCGAGGCCTCTAAAGATCGGGAGAAAGGTGTCGCCGTCAGAGCCAGGCCGGGCTCGGGCTGAGGCGCCTGCGCACCACGGGGGCAGCGTCGCGGCGCCCGCCGGCGGCCTGGGCCGCCCTCGGAGCTGCTGGCTGGCCTTTGACCTTGACTGCCTCCCTCTCCTTCGACACTCTTAGACATCGCCTTCCTATCCCAGCTCCGAAATGGCCGAGCAAACAAAGCAGCACTCCATGTTCGTTTAAGGCTCCTGGCGGCCGGCGCTTTAGCCTCGAGGTGCTGACTCGTGTGAACGTGCCCTCCGACTGTCTCTTCGCTCGCCCGCCCTCACAGTCAGTTCTCAATCCCGCTCGCGTCGACCGCCCATGCGACGATCGTCAAGCGGGCGCTTTCGGTCGACCGTGAGCGCCATCCGGACGAAGTCCAGATCGCCATGGAGGAGTTCGAGTCTGGGCTGTCAATGTCGGTTCTATGGTGCTCTTTCCCTCATCGTCGGCTGCTGGCCTGACGCTCCTACGACACAGAACGATCCAGACGACGACGCTCCGCTTGCTCCGGATGAACGTCAACTCGCTCTTTGAGAATCTCGACCTCATCATCCGGACAATCGACGGGCTTAACTTCGGCGACGAGGCGCCGCCCGTCCAGCCCGCGGCGTCGAGCTGAGCTTGCTCGCGCGACACATGGGTCAAACGACGCTCAATTCGAGCCTCTCAGACTCGGCTACTCAAGCGGTCTGACCTACTAGCTAGGCAGCGCTTTTCGGCGCCAAGAGTCGCTGTCGGTGACGACGGTCACCTCCTTCATCGCATCGCGCAATGCGACGCGTCCTGCGCGGCACGGCTCCGACCACGCCAGCCCAACGCCCGTCCGAGAGTCAGTACACTGACGGACGCGGTCGAGGAGAGGCCTGTGATGATCATGCATCATGGCCAGTCGCTTCGTTGACGAGCGATCTGTACGTGTCGCGCCTGAGGGACGGACTGCCTGGACCAGAATGCCTTGCTTGTGGCGCGTGTGCAACAGTCGCCGAGACGAAGTGTGCTCATGGGCAGTAGCCTCTCCAGAGCTGTCAGCAGACTCAGACGCACATTGCGGTGTGGGTTTCGAGCCTCTGTGCTGCTGAGAACCTCAGCTTGTACGCCAGATCTTGAGGACGAAGAGGTGCTCGCCTCCAGCGCGGCGCTGCAGCGCGACCTTTGGGATAAAGGGCGCTCGTCAGGATGCAATCACGCAGGGGGAAATGAGAACGGTATTGCGCACCTTTCCATCTAGTTGGCCTGCGCTTGTCGTGCGCAGGCGCTCAAGGATCGCGAGCGGTTTATTCTGCTTGATGGCGACGAGGTAAAAGACGCCGTGAGGCGAGAGGATGTCCTGTGGGTGTAAGGATGGCATGTCAGTCAGACAGCAACAGGGCGACAGTTTGCAGCAGAGACCTGCTCGAACCTCTAGCTGGGTCAAGAGGTAGCTAGTCAGGTCCATCCCGTCGGCGCCTCCTGCCCAGGTGGATCCAATGCCGGGCGCGACCTGGGTCAGGTCGTACCTAAGGCGAGTTCCCGGGTGGAACATTCTGGTCAGCGCCGGTGTCATTCAAGGCTCGCTAGACATTGGCGGGGCTGACTTACTCCTCCAGCGACGTCGGGACGTAGGGCGGGTTGAAGACGAGCAGATCGACCCGTCGCCGCAGTCGCGGGAAGAGCGCGGCGACGAGGTTGGTGAGGACAGGCTGGACCGCGACCTGCAATCTCGACGAGGCCCGTCAGAATGTCGGCTAAAGACGCCAGCGAGAGCAGTCTGCAGTTACCTCGTTCTGGATACCCGTCCGGTGAGTACACAGCGCCGCGTGCGGATTAATGTCGGTCGCGAGGAATACTGCAGAGTGGGGCAGCATGTTAGCTTCAGGCCTAGCCGAGCATATCTAGACGCTGAGTTCGGGCACACATGCATCGTTGCCTCCGATGATGGAGCCGATGAAACTCGAGACGATGCCCGAGCCAGACCTATGTTGGCAGTCGGTCGAGCAGGCTGCGCTCAGCAACGGCGGTAAGAACGGGCTCCCGGCTGCGAGCGACGTACCCAATCTCGACGACGACCCGGCCAGCAGGTCCGGTCTGCAGCTCCCCGACGTCGAGCTCGAGCGCATCGAGCAGAATGAAGCTGTCCTCTACGCCGTCCAAAAAGCTCCTGGTCAGCACCATGGGCCGGTCAGCCTAGCTGCCAGGCCAGGCGGCGGCCGGGGCTGCTGGACGACGCGCGCAGGCGCCCGGCGGCAGACGCACCGGCCGGATCGTACACGACTTCGTAGTCGGCCTTTGTCAGATGGTCGAGATTAGGCGTCGCGACCGACATGGCCGTGCTCCTGCTCGGTCCAGAAGGGCAGACGTCTGAGGGAGGGCGGGTGGGAGTCAGGCGGTGGTCGGCCCCTCCGAGAGCCGAACCGACGGCGCAGGCCTGCCTCCTCCGTCTCTCCGTCTGACGTTCACCCTCTCGCAGCCCCCCTCTCCAGCCCTTCTCACCCTCTCTCAAGATGAGCAAGATCAACCAGCCCGGCACGCAAATCAAGTGCGCTGCTTCCTGACACGAGGCTTCCTGCCCGGCTGAATGCGGGCGAGCGGCTGGGCGTCGGCTCGAGCTGGTCAGTCAGCGTCATAGCCTGCAGCTCCTGCTGACGGGCTTACCTCCCCTGCCAGATTGACGAACGTCTCCATCGTCCGGCTCAAGAAGGGCGGCAAGCGTTTCGAAGTAGGTCTTGGCTGGCATGACTTCCCTTCCCATGTCCCCGGCTGAGCCCTGCATCTCCTCCCGCAGATCGCCTGCTATAAGAACAAGGTGCAGGAGTGGCGGACCGGCGTCGAGACCGACCTCGACGAGGTTCTCCAGATCGAGCGCGTCTTCACCAACGTCTCGAAGGGCCAGGCTGCCAAGTCGGACGAGCTCAGCAAGGCTTTTGGCAAGCTGCAGCAGGACGAGATCGTCAAGGAGGTGCGTCGCCTTTCCTTCCGGGCAAGCGCAGCCCTCTTGAGCGAGCCCGCGCAGCGACCCTCAGCCTCAGCGGCAGCGAACTGACTCGCCGATCCTTCGCGCTCGGCCGGCAGATCCTCGCCAAGGGCGAGCTCCAAGTCGGCGAGAAGGAGCGCGAGCACAATGCAGGCAACCTCCTACGCGACATAGCGACCCAGGTGGCGGAGAAGTGCGTCGACCCGTCGACCCAGCGGGCGTACAGCGTCAGCATGATCGAGAAGGCCATGGCCGAGATCGGCTTCAGCGTCAAGACGGACAAGAGCGCAAAGAGCCAGGTCCGTCGCCGCTTCCGGACACGTCCACTTGCGAGACGATGTCGACCGCTGACCCGCCCTTGGCACACCTCGGCTCTCGTCGACCCGGCCCTTCCTTAGGCTCTCGACTGCATCAAGCAGCTCCAGGCGTCTTCGACGCTGCCGATACAGCGCGCACGCATGCGCATCCGCATCACGATGCCGACAAAGGACGGCAAGCGACTGAAGGAGCAGATCACAGGCGCGGCCGATACGGTCGAGGAGGATGACTTTACGTCGGACGAGTGGGAGACGGTGCGTCGGTCCCCTGTGCGAGTGCTGGTCCTGCGACACGGCTGACCGCTCCATTCCTCGCGCTTGCGCAGATCCTCCTCATCGACCCGGGACAGTTCCGCGTCCTGACCGACCTCCTGCAGAAGGAGACAAAGGGCAAGGGCCGGATCGAGACGCTCAACTTTGCTGCGGTCCAGGGTGAAGGCTCGCTGGATTAAAGGCTGCTTGTCGTCTCACACGCCTCAACAGAAGCTTGAAAGGTGCATCGTCGCGTTTTGAAAGACCCCGGTCCGAGAAGCAAGTCAGGCGTGGCAGCGCATGCGATAGAAGTCGCCTTGGGGGATTGAGCGGTGAGGGGTTGATAGGGGTGGATGCGGGTGACCGTCTAGCGGTCGGGCAGGCGTGCAGGGTTGTGATACAAGGAGAATACATTGAGGTTGCGAGACGGTGCCGACTTGCTGGCTCAAACCTTGAAGCCGTAACTGTTGTCAGGTTCGGAGGAGAGGACAAAGTCAGCGGCTGCTGCGGTCGTTGATGACGCCCGTACGAGGCCCGGTGGCGACATGCGGCCTCATCAGGAGGGGTTTGAGACGTACCCTAGCATGCACGCCCGATGAGCCTCAATGAAGGGCTTGCAATCGACCTCTGCGTTGTCCGAGCCCATGAAGCACTGGTCGCGCTTCGACTTGGTGTCCGGGCAAGCGCAACACCTGTTGGGCATGACCAAGCGACCGCGTGGGCGGAGTCAGCGGGGACCAACACGGAGCGCAGGGCAGCCCGTGCAGCAAGAACTGAAGCGAGCCGCACGACCAGCATGCTGGCACAGGGAGCGAGGAAACGCACGGCTTGAGACCTTCCGGGTTGAGCTCGGTGACGAGCGCCGGGTTGCTTGGCAGGGCTGCCGGCTTCGAAGTGGAGGCGGCCGGCGCAGGCGCGTCCGGCGCGGGCGACGAGAACCAGGACGTGAGGAACGACATGTAGGGCGAGGAGACGAAAAGAGAAGGGCTGCCGTCGAAAATTGGGAGGTCAGTCCTGTCGAGCAACTGCTTGATGCTGCCGATGGCGCTCACAAGAGTCAGGCAATGAGAGAGTGACGGTCGGCGAAGACGACTCGAGGGGTGGTCAGCCCCGTCGTCCCTAGCGGTCGGGGATTGTCTCGGCCCAGATTGGGCTGCGCCGCGCAAGTCCGAAAACGGCAGCCGACCACGCTGTCGCGCCCGTCGCCGCCTTGTCAAGCTCGACGGCGACCTTGTCCCTCCCTCCATCCGTCCCTCCCGCACCCGAAACGCTTTGCAGCCCCGAACGACATGGGCGGCCTTAAGAAGACGGCAGCGCGCGGAGAGACCGAGCCGCTGCTCTCGGACGAAGCTCGGTCCTTGACGCCACCGGTCGCGCCGGCCGGAGCACGCGGCCTCCTCTCGCCCTACGTCCGCGTCCTGATTGCCTCGTTCTTCCTCTGTGCGTCGTGTCAATCAGCTGCCAGGGCTTGGCTGCCTGCTTGCTGACCTTCAGCTGAGTTCGTACCCTGTAGCCGTCGCCTTTGTCTTCGTAAGTTAACAACCGCATCTGGTGCTCTGATCGACGCTCCCACTGATCTGATGGATCCTCCCGGGAGCAGACCTCTACGCCCTTGCTCTTCGCGGTCCGCACGATGGAGTGTCAGGAGTACTACCTTCAAGACGGCGCACTCCCTCCGCCTGAGCTCGCCGACCGCTGCGCGCTGAAAGAGGTCGAGGCGGCGACGGCCCGGTCGATTTCGGTCATGTTCAGCCTCACGTGCGTGTCGGGCTTCATCAACCTGCTCGTCACGACGTGGGAGATCAAGCGCTTTGGCGTCCGCGCTGCCCTCATCCAGCAGACGGCATGGCCCGTCGTTCGGAACGTCTGTCAAACATGGGCGGTCCGCAACGGCTACCGGTTCGGTGTCCAGCTACTCCAGGTCACGCAGCTGATCACCATCCTCGGCGGCGGTGCGGGGTACGGCTCTCCTCGCTTGCTCATCCGCTATAGTGACCGTATCACTGACACCAAGCTGGCGATGACCTCAGATACCTGCTGGCAGCCAATACGTTCCTTAACGATGTCGTCGGTGACGAGGAGCGCACCGGCGCCTTCGGCGTCCTCTCTGGTGTCGCCATGGCGGGCACAGCGCTCGGCTACACGGTCGGTGGTCTCGCAGGCGACTACATCAGCCCCGTCGCGCCATTTGAGATCACCTTCTGCCTCCTTGTCGCCTCGACTCTCTTCACCGCCTTCTTCTTGCCTTATATCCCTCCTGCGACGCCGGCGCCGGCCGAGACGATTGTCCAAGGCGACGGTTCGAAAGAGGCCGCAGCCAGCAGTGGTCCGCTTGCGTGCCTTCGTGTCTTTATCCCGCGCAAGAACGACGACGGCAGAGGTCGCTATTGGGGCCTGACGCTGCTCGGCCTGGGCGCTTTCATGGGCGTCCTTGCGACAGCCTTTGTCGTGCGTAATGACGACCCTCGCCATTAGCAGAGCTAGGCCTCGCAGCTAACCCGATTTGCGATCCATCTTGCAGCCCCTTATGCTGCAGCTGACGGCCACGAACCGCTACGACTTCAAGCCGGCCCAGAACGGCTACCTGATGTCACTCAACTCGGCCTCGCGAGCCCTTTTCCTCACACTCGTCTTCCCGCGAATCGTCGCTCGGGGTCGGCGCTGGTACTCGGCCAAGCGGTCATCGACTTCAGCAGGCCCATCTTCAACGAGCTCTCCCTCGCCGACACCGACCCTGATCGACCCCGACGAGCTCCCGATCACCGCCGAGGCTTTTGAGCCCGTCTCGGGCCTGCAGGAGGTCGAGGAGCCGGTCAACGTCCCGGTATCGATGGCGCCGACGGACGCAGTTAACGGTTCCGCCTTCGACCTCGTGTTCCTGAAGTCCGCCTCCAGCTGCAATCGTTATTCGAAGCGAAGCTCGTCGCTGACACGCACCGTGCTCGCAATCCAGGTGGAGCATGGTCCTCGACGCAGCCCTGACGGCTCTTGTAGGCCTCAACATGCGCTCGAGCGAGATCCTGCTCGCCGCTGTAATCCTGCCGCTCGCCTCCGGGACGGCGCCGGCTTGCAAGGGTGCGCGCTGTCTTTGCAGTTGGCTGTTGCTGCCGGACGCTGACTCCTGTCTCTCGGTCCTGCAGGCGTCATGATGGAGCTCGTGCCCACCGCGCAGCGTGCAGACGCCCTGTCGGCCATCAGCCTGCTCGAGACGGCCGCCTACATCATCACTAGCAGTCTGTTTGGCCCCGTCATGGCCAAGCTCTCCGAGTGCGTGGCGTCCCCCCTGGATTGTATATTTCTTTCGTCGAGATGCGCTGACAGGGATGTACCGCGTCGCAGCATCGGCAAACCCAACCTTGTGTTTCCAGTCAACGGAGGCATCGCCCTCGCAGCCGGTATCGTCTTGCTCTTCGTGCGCTTCCCTCGAGCGAAAGAGGCTTCGAGCGCCGCTTGATCAGGCACTCGCCCGTGACACGGCCCCTGCTGCAATCTCTCTCCCTCCTCCCTTCACGACCCGGTCGACGATCTTGATGGTTTCTGCATGCTAGCCAGAGAAGAGGAACCACCTCGCGCGGCAGTCGACCGCCTCTTTGCGGACCGACCTGCGCTTGTCGTCGAGAGCCCGACCAAGCTGCCGAAGGACGTTCGCCTTGACCGGGTGGAGGATGTCGTAGCGAATGACGTCCGGCAATGCAATGAGCGTGCGCAAGGCGGCTATCCGCGAGCGTTCGTTGGAGCCCGGGACGTCGAGGCAGCGAAGCAGCGCCTCGACAATGGTGACAGCCTGGCGCTCGATGACCTCCTGGCTGGCAGCGTCATCGACCTGAGCGGCCTGCTCGAGCGTCTCGATCACGTTGGCCTTGAGGTCGGCATCGGGCAGGTCGAGCGACCGGAGCAGGAAAGGAAGGAGCTGCAAACCAAGGCATTCGTTAGCAGAGCAGAGGGTTCGCTGCGACGCTCGGGTCGGCAACGTACAGTGGGGAGGTACGTGATGCACAGGGCCTGCGGCAGGGCAGGAATGATGGATGCGAGGACGACTAGGTAGACGACGGCCCGGTCGGTGCCTAGGAAGACATGGGAGAGGGCGTCAGAAGCCGTCGGGGGAATTGATGAGTCGGCTTGTCGTACCCTTGGCTGCCGCAAAGCCCTGCTCGACCTTCGGAATAGCGTAGTTGAAGAACTTCTGCTTGTAAAGCAGCTGCAAAGAGGCGAGATACAGTCTGTCAGGATATCGCCGACAACCTGCAGACAGTCGCAGCACGTACGCGGATGACAGCGTGATTCCGCTTTGTCAGGACGCCATCACCATCGCCCTCAGCGATGATGGCCAGCGCCTTAGCCGCCTCGAGGACAAGCTGCTGGTCCTCCTCGGCGGCGAGCAAGTCCAACAGCTGCGATAGGAGATCATAGCCGAGCTCGTGATTGCGGACGAGCAGAGCGCGACACAGCTATCACAAAGAAGGTCGTCAGTGATGACGCCCGGAGTCTAGTCGCGGCTCAAGATGGGACGCACCCAGACCCATGCCCGGATAGACCGCATCCGTCGGGGGCGTGCCGCCTGCTGATTCGTCACCTCTGCCGACCAGTAGGACGGCACGATGTGCTCAAGGAAGTTTTGGAGTCCTGTATGGAAGAAGCCTCAGGTTCGGTGAGATGGTCGGGCGCGATACAGCTCTGGAAAGAGACGCACGATCGCAATGCTTGTTAACCAGCGAAGCGTACAGGTGGAACATCGACTTGAGCTGGAGGGCTGTCGTCGAGGTTGACAGCGACCACTGAAGGACGTCGCCGAGGAAGGCCGACAGGTCGGCTATCGGGAGGTCGACCTGAACCGACGGTCAAGAAGGTCATCAGCAGCAGCTCTAAAGGGATGACTAACTGGCAGGAGAGGCAGACGTACGTCTGACCGGAGGGCAACCATGCCGCTCGAGTAGAGGACGAGAAGATTGCGCTGCGACGCCGGTGCATCCACGGCGAGTGGCGCGAAAGTGACGCCATCACTTGAGGGCTGTTGCGTGACTAGCATCACTTGCCCGTCGACAAAGGCCGCGTGCAGCTTGGCGGCAAAATCGTTCTGCTTGCTGTTCGGCAGGCGAAAGGCAAAGGTTGGCTTGAGCAGATAGGTTTCAGACAAAGTGCGGGTGAACGTACTCGACGGTGAGGCTCTGGACGACGAGCTCAACGATCTTGCCGCCCACGACTACCAGCCTCGGCTCGGCTGCGACGTTGCTCTGGCCTGCTTGGGAGGCCCCCCGCACAAAGAAGGCAAAGAGTGCGGGTAGGAGCCGGTCGACAAATGTCGGCAAGTCGGCGTGCTTGGCATCGGCCTTCTTGCGCAGGACCTTTTCGACCGTCACGAGGAGGGCGAACGCGTAGACAGCCGCCTCTGCGGTGCCCTCTGCGGATGACACGCTCTCGAGCTTGGCAAGGACGAGCTCGACCAGGAGCAAGAAGAGGGCCGGCTCGACGGCGAGCACTCCCAGGCAGGCGAGCGTCCGCCGGTAGGCCAGCCGAGCATCCTCCTCGTCCATCGTCGGTGCGACGTCGGGCAATTTCCTGAAGAGCGCCGGAAGGATCTGCGCCTCGATTGAGGTCGAGTCGGTCTTGGCGATCTCGGCGAGGTTGTTGAGCGCGTGCTCTCTACGCAAAAGAGGTGTCAGCCGAGCGACGGCTGAAGACGGGCTCTGCTAGGCTGGAGGGACGAACCGGATGTCATCCCCGACGCTGTCTGCGCTGAGGAGCGAGCCGATCTTGCTGACGACGTACGACCGCTCGTCCGCCTCGAGCCAAGGTAGAAGACCCATCAGACCCTCCATCGCCGCCTGCCTGCCCTCCTCGACATCGAGTCCTGCCGTCAGGCAGCCGAGCAGCTGGTCCTTGAGCTTCAGCAGGACGCCGTCGGACTCAGCGGTGCGGGTCTCGCCTGGCGTGGCGTACAGCGCAGAGGCCGCGTGAATGAGCGCCGAGAGCGATGTCAGGATTGCCTGCTTCTGCGTGATCGAGGTCGAGGCCGCATGGAACTGGCCGAGCAGCTGCGGCAGGATCTTGCCATACGTCTTGCGGCCGAGGTCCTCTGTTGAACCGGCGGCGGAGAGGGAAGCCAGAGTTCAGCATCATCAGCATCAGGGTTGCTTGATTGCTGCAATGGTGAGCTCAGGCGAGTAGAACGCACCCGAAGCAGCGAAGCTCGTGCCGATCATTTTCACGACCTGGACTGCGAGGCTCTTCTCGGGCTCGCGCAGGGTCACCTCCATTTCTTCGAGGATGACGCCGTTAAAGAAGTCGCTCTCGACGGTGGCATCGTCGCCGACGAGCACGCGGAGGAAGACCCTCATCGTCCGAAGGGCGGCGGCTTCGGCCTCATCAGACGAGGTGTAAAGGACCTGGAGCGATTGAGAAACGCGGGTCAGCCGCAAAGGTCATGGACGACGGAAGCCGGAAGGCGCGGCACGGACCTCAACCTTGAGGCCCTCCCAGAGCTCGGCCTGATGCGACTGCGCATTGTCCCGGCCAAAGACTGGCAGGCATGCCTCAATCGTGCGGAGCGTGTCGATCTTCATCTCGCCGCCGCTGCCCGAGAGCTTCTCGAGCAAGACCGGCATAGCCTGGCGGGCGAGGAGCGGGCTCCCGGCGAGGCACGCCCGGAGCGCCGTCCGCAGATCCTCGGTCGAGATACCGTACGGATCGCGCGGGGGTGGCCGGTACGTGATGGGAAAGTAGCAGTAGGTGACGTCAAAGAGCTCCTCGACGGCCGTGTCGATGTCGAACTCGAGAATGATGACCTTGGCGAGCGAGAACGCGATCAGCAGGTTGCGCGGATCCTTCTCGCCGTCAGCGATCTGCGTGCAGTAAGGCTTAACGAAGCCATCTGGGCCGAGACGGATGAGAGCTGCAAGAGCGAGACGACCGTGCGGTTAGCAGGTCGCTGCGTCCGCAGCAAGATCAATCGCTGCCTAGCACACGCACCAGGTCTGTGGAGGTGCATGAGCGTGTCGATCGTGCGAAAAACGAGGTAGCGTGTTGCCTGCGCGAGCGAGCGCATTTTGATCCTCAGCAGCCTGTTCGGGACCATCAACCTGAGTCAGTCATTGTGCGCAAGCAGATCGAGCGTCGCTCGGCCCCTGGCAAGCTGGACGCTGTACGCACGCAGGAACGAGCGCGAGCGTCTCGGACGAGCCAAACGTCGGCAGGCCGCTGAGAGTCAGCAGACCCTGCAACGCCGGGGTCAGGACCAGGACGTCCGACAGCTTGTCGATGTAAAAGTCAGTCAGGACCCGAGCTGAGACGGCGGGCACGGCAGAACACGGGCGCAAGGGGTCAGGGCGAGATAAAGGATGAGGAGGGATGACGGTTATGGCTGCGTACTCGACTGCCGGTTGATCCTTTCCTTCGGACTTTGCGCAAGGACGGCAGACAGTAGCGCAAGGGCTGGGTAGACGGGGAAGAACACGGGCCGTCTCGGTCAGCCCTCTGGAGAGGAATCGCTGACGCGCGAGCGAGCGCGTGCGGGCTGCGCCGAACCGAGGACACACCTCTGAGCCGAGGTTCGTCGTCGACGCTCGTCAAGTACGATCCGAGGGCCTTGACGAGCCCAAGCAGGCCGAGTGAGCCAGCACCGCCATTGACGACTGTTTCCAAAGCGTACAAGCAGGGTCAGCCTCTCAATTAGGACGCCGAGGTAGGCCCGTCACGACGACGTACGGTCGAGGAGCTCGGGCGAGAGCGTCGTCTCGCCGGTGGCGATGTAGGTCGTGACGAGCTGCTGAGCGTGTTCCAGCGACATGGCCAGCGACTGATCTCGCGGAGCGGTCCCGAGAACGATTCCCTTTGGAGGCAGAGCGAGGGTGGTCGGCGAAGGGGGAAAGATGAAGGTGCGTGCTGAGGGTCAGGACAGGCTGGCTCGCTGCCGCCAACGCCTTGCCCTCGGACTTAGGGTTAGGAGCAGGTTGGGAGCGGTCGTCGAGCCGATGCTACGACTGTCCCCTGCCCTCGCCAGCAACCTCCATCCTCCCCTTGGCAGAATCGCCCAGGATGTCCTTCTCGACGCCGACGCCGCGCCGAAGAGCGCCGCCTCGCCGGACGGTCCAGCAGGTGTTTGACCTGTCGGGCTCGCAGACGTCGTCGGCCGCGCCCTCACTCGCGACCGCCGCCTCATCGACGGCCGGCGTCTTCACGCCTCGGGCGGCCGTCCCGACAGCGCTCGGTGGCCAGCGAACCTTCCCCGGTGCAGGCCCGCAAGACGAGCAGATGATGGACGTCGCAACCTTCGATGGCACGGCCTCGGTCGGCGGCAGCTCGGTCTTTGGCGGCTCGGTCCTGAGCGAGCTGCCCGACGACGACGCGGCGCGTGTCCGCAAGGCCGGTGGCCAGCCTCGCGAGGTCTGGATGAACGACGGTCGGGTCGAGGTCTGGAAGAAGGGCGGCCTGCCTTCAGCAGTCCAGCATGCGCTAGACCAGTCCGGTCAGTCCATCTGCGGGTCGGTGACGCGAAAGAGGTTGGATTGCTGATCGACCTCTCTTTCGCCCAGACCTCTACACCAACCCGCTCTCGGCGGCCTTCTCTGAGCAGACGGGCTTCGCGTCGCTCGTTACGCACTCGGCGCTCTACGTCTGGTCCTACCTCGTGCGTGACCGAAGATGGCATCCTCCTACGGCCCGGCCAATCAAGCTCACCAGCCTCTGTCTGCCTGCCCCCGCAGAAGCCCAACTCAACGCTCTACGTCTTCCCGCTGTCCCCGCCAGCATCTTCCCACCCTTCGCTGCTGCCGCCCAAGTCGCACGCACTGCTTCTTCCGTTCCCGTCCTCGGCATCCGCCAGCGTCGTCTCGCGCGAGCCTAGCGTCCTCGTCGTCAGCCCAGCCGGCGAGCTGCGTTTCTGGGACTCGCTCTCGGCCGCTCTCGTCGACGGCGGCACGCGCTTCGTCGCGTCCGATGCCATCGGATCGCTTCTTGCCGATGGCGAGTCGGTCGACGGCCTCTGGTCAGCTGGTGATGGCCTCGGTGCCGTTGTGACGGGCGACAAGGGTGGTCTGTGGAAGGTCGGCATCAGCTACCCAGGCGGCCGAGCGCAGGTCGACGTCGTCCCCTTCCCGCGCGCGACCTCGGCCGGCTTCCTCGGCTTCTTCCGCTCGTCCGCATCGTCATCGAACGCCCGCGGCTCGGCAGCCGAGAACCAACCGACTCTCGTCCTCCCTCTCGAGAACGGCAGGCTGCTCATCCTCACACCCCAGGCGGTTCTGCAGACCTTCTCCCTCTCGTCTGCATCAAGGCCGCCAGTCCTCGCGAGTTCGACACCGCTGCTGCCCGCCGTGCTCGCCGCTCTCCAGGCCGACGAGCGTGAAGGCGTGGAGCTCAGTCTCGAGATGCACGACCTCCGCCCGCTCTCGCCTGCGGGCGAGATTGGCATCCTCGTCAGCTTCGAGGAGACCGGCATGCTCGAGGGCGGCCGGCGGTCGGCCATCATTGGCCTCACGGCGGGCTCGCAAGGCGAAGTCAAAGTGTCGCGGGTCATCGAAAGCTCGACTCGGATCGTGCGTAGGAAACGACAAGACACATGGTTTGCAAGGCTGCACGCTGACGAGACCCTCCCTTCCCTTCCGCCAGGACCTTGACCCTCGTCCCCTGCCTCCGCCGGCCTTCATTCCTCTGCCCAGATCGCAGCAGGCGCTTCTGATTCTGCCATCGTCTCTCCTCCTCATCTCGCTCTCGACAAGCAAATCGTTCGAGGAGCAGCTCCTCCTCAAAGACTCGGCTCGCAACGCCTTCCTTGGCGTCGGTACCATCGGTGGCGCAGCTGGTGAAGTCGGCATCGTCATGAAGGCGGGCGGCTTCGCCTGCATGACGGTCGCTCCGCTCGGCTCGAGCAACGCCGAGGGTTCCGGCAAGGATGCCGACACGCGCCAGCTCAAGAGTCGGCTCGAACAGGCCATCTTCTTTGGCACGAACGCCAGCAACCCGCTCTCGTTCGACCTGACACCGTCGCTGCCGGGCTCGTTGCTCGCTTCGACGGCGCAGCTGTCGGCCCAGATCCTCAGCTCCTCCCTTCCGCTGCTCCCTCCGGTGCTCGACACGCGTCTGTCGCTTGCCGCTCGGCTTCAGAGCTTGACACACCTTGTCGAGCTTGTCGGCCGGTGTGGTCTGATGGGCAAGCTCAGCGCCAGCGCGCGCCGGAGCTTGCTCGCCGATACTGAGCGTCTGAGCGCTGGAGGCGAGGCTTGGACCCACTTGACGAGCCGCATGACGTACGTTGCTTATCTGCCGCTGCGTGTCATGCTGCGGGTCATAGCGAGCTGACATGTCATCGTCTGGACTCGCAGCGGTGAGGACCTCGCCGGGACGCCTCGCGGCCTACTGTCGGACGCCATCGCGCTCTACATGACGCGCACCCCGGGAGGACCCTCGCCAGCGGCCGCCTACCAGGGCGAGGATCCTCTCCGGCTCTTCTTCCGCACGCGCATCAAGGACCTCGGCCAGGTCCTCGAGATCGTCGGCTCGCTCGTAGCTGAGGCGCTCGAGCGGTCGGACGACGTCGAGAACCGCAGCCGCTGGCTCCTCGAAGCCAACCACATCTTCCTCACCATCTCACGGGCGGCGTTCCGTCATCGGGAGGAGGAGTTCGCCAAGTATGGGCTCAACGCGGCCGACGAGGCCAGCACAGCAGCCTACAGCGAGCCCTGGTGGACGACGTCGCCCCTTCTGGCATCCCTCCAGTCGCTCGTCGAGCAGACGGACGAGATCATCTTCCGCCGGACGCGCGAGTTCGGCTCGGCCCTCGACGAGGCGAACGGCGGATCTGGCGCCGAGAGCTTGGAGCAGGCTATGCAGCGAGAGCTTAAGGACCAGCTCGGCGAGCTTGCTGGCGTCCTGCTGGCGACGTTCGAGGCGCGAATTCGCTTCCTGCATGCCGTGCTCGACAATGCCGGCGGCGAGGGACTGAGCGACCGCGAGGCCGTCGAGCTCACGGAACGTTACCATACCGTTCGGCCCCGGGTCATCCTCGGTCTCGGTACGTCGCCTCGCTCTACGACCTAATTGACGAAGCAGCCCTGACCAACGTTTCGCTCGGCGCCTGCCCCGAGCAGTCCGCGTCAACCACGCCGACGAGGCCTTCAACCTGGCCCAGCACCACAGCGACTTTCGCGCACTCGTCGAGCTCTGCAATCATCCCACCGTCGGCTCGCCGGCTAAGACCCAGTACTTCATCGAGAAGTTCAAGGAGGCCTTTGCCTTTGAGCTTTACCAGTGGTATATCGAGAAGGGTAGGTCCCGATCCCCTGCCTTTCGCGCTACGCTCTGATTGCTCGGACGTGACACTGACATTTAGTTGTGTCCTCCCTGTTTCAGGCAAGATGAAGACGCTCCTGACCCAGGACGAGGTCTACGCGCCCCTCCTGCTCAAGTTCCTAGACTCGACCGACAATGCTCGCATCGCCTGGGTCCAGGACATTGCGACCAAGCGCTACGAGCACGCTGCGCAGTCGCTGCTCAAGGAGTCGGAGCACGAGCCGAAACTGGCCGAGAAGCAGGTCTGTCTCCGGCTGTCTCCGGCCTCGCTTCAGTCACCGCCCTCCGATGCTCATCCGCTGACGACACCCTCCGCCCCCGCCTATCCAGCTCATGCTGAGCATCAGCAAGCTCTGCCAGGTCGCCAGCCTCAGCCAGCAGGCCGACCCATCAGAAGCAGCGCGCAAGCGGCTGGACGGTGCGCTCCTCTCAAAAAGCTGCTAAAGCGAGTGGCCGGTCGCTGATCTGCTCTGACTGCTCGTCGCAGGTGTCGACGACCGACTGGATCTCATCAGCGTCCACGAGCGCCTCCGGGCGCTCTTCCAGGAGGCTGCCGGCTCCGTCCGCGATGCGCACGGCGCGCCGGCATCTGTTGAGGAGAACGTCGAATTTGCGACGCTACAGCTTGCGCCCAACCTCGCCGACTTCCCGGCTCTTCGAGCAGTACGTCTCTCCTCCATTCCCCTGTGCAGCTCGCGACCGTACTGACTAGTGTTCTGTGTGCGTGTCTTCCGCAGCTTTTCGTCCGGCTCGGCTCGAACTTGATGAGGGGCCGAACACTCCGGCCGGAGGACCTCATTGACCTTCTGACGCTCAAGGCCAACCAGGCCGAAGACCAGGTCGGCGACTATGCGACCGCGCTGGACGTCCTCTCAAGGGCGAGGGTTAGTCAAGCCCACTGGTCTCATTTCATCCTTCTGTGCTGACACCTAGGATGTCTGCCTGCTTCTTAGGACGTCCCCGCAGGCCGTGCTCAGATGGCGGCGCTCAGTGTCTGGCGCCGGGTCTACATTCGCGACGACTGGTCCGCCCTCTCGACGAATAACCAGACCGACCAGCAGCTCGAGAATATCCTCAGATCGACGGCGCTCTACCATACCCTCAGCATCCTCCGTGGTACGTCTCACTTACACAGGTCGTCATTGTCTCAAAGCCGCGCACTGACGATCGGTCCCGGCTCGCAACGTGCAGTGATCGCCCCGCAGACGACGCCGATGTCTCCCTCAGACGTCGTCCTGCCCTCAGCCCACGTTCTGCCGGCCGAGCTCGCAGCCCGGTGCGCCGACGACACCGCAGACACGGTCGAGGCGCTCTGGCGCGACCTGCAGGCTGAAAACCGCACGCTTCGCAGCTACCTCGAGGAGGGCGGGCTCGAGGTCGGCAAGCGTGGGCTTGAGGTCTGGAGCGGCGAGGTGATGCGTCTCGTCGGTGACGGGCGTGAGTAAGGAAGGAAGGAAGATCACATCTATACAACAGCCTGCCTTTCGGTCCTGTTTGCCAGGGCTCAGCACGTGCCCTTAGCTGCCGTCGCGCGTCGGAAGGTGGGGTTAGGATCTGGCTCGGGGTCTGACGAAGAGTCAACGGAGCGACGGACCTCCAGGGATCAGGTTCTCAAACTCCTCGATGACGCGGACCTTGTCTTGGCTCGCTGACGACTTGTCGAAGACGTATCTGCAGGGGCGATGATGCAAGGTCATCAGCTGGGAGAGCTTCGGTGGTCGAGCTCGCGGCGACGGCCCGGCTCCGACCAATCGGACGAGCCCGCCGACGAGCCGGGAGAGCCAAATGAGCTCAGCAGGAGGAGGACGCACCCGAGCCACTCCTTTGCAAGCCGGGTCATCAGCTGCTGGCCGACGACGCGCTGGCCAAAGCAGATGATCTGGCAGTCATTGCTAAGAATCGAGCGCTCGACGCTGAACGCGTCGTGCGCGGTCGCGGCCCGGATGCCGGCGACCTTGTTGGCGGCGATCGCGACACCGAGGCCGGTGCCGCAGATGAGGATGGCCCGGTCGGCCTCGCCTGCCATAATCATCTGGCCGGCCTTGATGGCAACCGACGGGTATGGCGTCTCGTCCTGTTGGGCCGACGCAGGGCGAGTGATGGTCAGCGAGCCGTGGTGACGGGATTGCGGCACGAGCGGGCCGAGGGTGCGCGGCAGACGGCGGCGCAGCTCACGAGCTCACCTTGTTGTGCGGCACACCGATGTCGATCAACTCGGCCACACGCTTGTCGCCCTCGAGGGCCTTGATGAGCGCGGCCTGCAGAGAGGGACACGAACGTGCTGGTCAGCGCAAGGCCAAGGTCGAGAGCGGGCTGAACGCTAGAGCGACCGACCTTGTACTCGGTGCCGGCCTGATCCGAGCCGACGACGAGACGCCAAGAGGGAGAGGACATGCTGACTCGGGAAGTTGCGGAAAGACGGACGAGGATGGGATAGCGTAAGAATGTGTTGGCACAGGAGCTAGTAGCGAAAAAGGTGGGTGTTAAGGAGGAGGAGGAGGAGAAGGCCGACGGGCCGGCTGCAGGCGGAGGCAAGGACGGCCGAGCGAGCGGGCGCGGGTCTTTGGATCATGCCGGGCTTCGCGCCGGCATCGGCCCCGAGCTGTGAGCCGCCCGCCGCCTTACTCAGAGAGCGCTCTCTCTCGCAAAGGCCACAGCAAATGATGTCGTGCGGGTGGAGGAAGCAATCCTTTACGTTTGCCAGGACGGTACAAGGGCTAGAGTCTGTCTAGAAGGAGAAGTCGTGAGGGTGAAGAAGAAGGGAATGAAGGAGGAGTAGCGGCTAGACACGCTCGCAGATGCAGTCGTTCGGCCGGGAGATAAGATAACGGCCCGAAACGGCCTCAGTACTGCCGCGCTGATGCACTCAGGCTCTCGCTGGGCAGGACGGGACGAAGGCAGCTGTCGAGACAAGCTTGTCGTCAGCAATCGTCGCAGTAGCTCGTGAGACTCCGACTCACATCTCGCCAGGACGGCTGAGGTCACGCAGGAGGCGGAACGGCGTGCGTCCGGACTCCTCGCAGCGTCGGCTGAGATCGAGGTGACCCTCATCCGTGGCGAGCGACTGCGAGATGGTGCAGGACCGTCAGCTGTCGAGGCGGGCGATGTGACCAGGGGGGCTAGCGATAGACCAGACGCACAAGTATGACGAGGCGGCCGGTCCAATCAGAGTGTGTGAACGTCCGGCCCTCGCGAAGGATGACTTCGGAGCGGTTCAACCACGTGCTCGACTTCCGGCCTTCGGGACCGATCGACGCGTGCTGGACAAGCTGCAGTCCCGGAGGTGGGTCAGCTGAGAGACATCTTCAGATTGCTGTCGGCGTGCCGCCGCGCACCTTGGTGCTCTCGGCAAGCGCGAAGCCCAGCGCACCGCTGATGTCGAGGTGCACGAGCGGGGCGCTCTCGGCCAGGATGACCTTGTGCCAGTGCGATGGCGCGAAGGCTGCAGCAAGACGGAGAATGTCAGCGAGTGTGCGTCGAAGAACAGTGCGAGCAGGAAAGCCTACCGAGACCGTCGAAGGAGGACGGAATCTCGCCCAGCAATGAGTACGTGTAGTCGAGGTCGATGCTGCAAGCGAAGCCTGGTCAGCGAGGCCTGCAAGGGCTCCGGGAGGGTTCGTAGGCTCACAGGTAATGCCCGTCCCAAAAAAGGCATCCTGCGGGTCAGCGCCGATAGAGTTTAGCATTGACTAAGGTAGACGGCACATCCGTTGTTCGACTCACCGGCGTTAAACTGAGCGTCTTTGACGGCAGCATTCCACACGACATCGCCGAGCTGGAGTTGCGCCCAGACCCCGGCCTTTTGAAGCTCTGTTTGAGGAACGGGCGTGAGCGAGACCAGGACAAGCCGCTGAAAGTGAGGCTGCGGTACTGACCGATTTCGCACTTGAGGATGCACTCGTCGCTGAGCCACGCGCTGCCAGGGTTGGCGACAAAGCAGCGTAGGCGAGCGGCACGGTCTGCTAAAAGTCGACAGCTCTGTCAGCATCAAGCAAAAGCCCAAGAGCAATCCTGGCTGCCACGTACGAGGACTTTTGGACGTGTTCCGCCCCAAGTTGCCTTTGTCATCGGCTTCCGCTGTCGTCTGCGACCTGAGACGTAGCTGTGATTGGGGATAGCAGTATCAATCAGCTTGCGTCTCCGGTGCGCGCACGTCGTGAGACTGACGATGACGCGGGAGTAGCTGCGGCACACTGCCGCGAATGCAGGCTGCTCGTCGCCATGATCGCTGGCGGCAGTCGCCTGCGCTCGGACGGCAAGGGCCTCCTCGGAGAATTGAGCGGAGAGAAGAAAGGCGTGCAGGTCCTGCGCGGGGAAGTTGGAGGGCGACGTCAGAAAGCACTCCTGCGGGTAATGGGAAAGGGACTCACGGATAACGAGAGACGGATAGGCTCGGCGCCCCACTCTCGACGCCAGGAGCGGTAGCCCGAGTCGCCAAGGTAGTGCTCGATGATGACTTCCTTGATCGACTCATCTCGCTCCACAAGACGTCGGAACTCGGCTGACGAGTTGTACAATGCCATCCAGTCGGCATGGTCGAGATGTGCGACGAGAGGCTCCAGCAGGCGCGGGTCCGCCAGGTATAGTTGGAAAGTCGGCCGGGTTGCGGTTGACCCATGACCGGACGAGAGCTTTGCCGAGGGCGAGGGCGTGAGGAGGGGCGTTAGCCGCATTGGAGGGGCGGCCTGATACGACGAGACAGGCGATCGCTGCGCCCGCAAAACGACGGCTGTGGAGGCAGGCGCTGGTAGAGCATGACCTAGACCGGCAAGCGAGGGCTGGAGCCCGAGTGGGCGGCGCCTGGGTTAGCGTGACCTCTCAGCTTCGATAGAACAGACGGGACGTACGAAGTCGGACCGAATAGGTAGCAGAGCCTGGATCTCGGGAGGCGGTGTGGGCGCGGCCGCCGTGGGAAGGTACGGCAGGTTGTTGACCCGACCCTGCCCGACAAATCTGTCGGACGGCTCAAGAAGACTCGGCGCTGCGTCCTCTTCTTCTTCTTCATCGAGGAGGCAGGATATGGACGACGAGAGGGAGCTGCTCCGCGATCGAGTTGTATAGGGAGATGCCGCACGCTGTCCGACCATTTACGGGGCGTCAACAATGCGCTTTCCGCACGGGTCTGGAAGGAGTAGATCTCACAGTGAAGGAGTCCCGTCGATGCACACTGCCGAACCGCAGAGATCCGATACTATCCTTTCGAAGCTTGCCACCCGCGAGAAGCTTGTGCAGCGAACGTAAACGAAGCAAGGGGGTCAGTTAGCGGCGCGAGCGGCCAGTAAGAGGGTCGTAACGAGCGGGACGTACGTCCTCCGACGACCGGCCGGCGCTCTTGGCGAGATGAGTCAGGCGCAAGATGAGACGAGATGCCTTGCTTTCCTTTAGCGGCGCGTCGTCCTCAGCCCTCATCTCCTCGAGGCTCCCGGCCGAGGACGCAGACGAGGCAAGCGGGCGGAGGTAGGGCGACATCGGCGGCGTCGCTGACGGCAAGCGCCCGAGCGACGTTTCGGATGCCGAAGCGCTCAGCATCGCGGGCGAAGCGTCGTACAGGCCGTAGGGCGACGACACCGTCGCAGGCGCCAGAGAAGAGGAGGCCTGAGGGACCAACATGCCGGTCGCCGGCTTGGGCGACTTACGATGAGCCCCACCCTTGGGAGGGATGATCGGCGCCGGAGGTCGGTGCTGAACGTCGTCCGATCTGGCCACCGTCGACCAGAGGCCGTTCGACGAGGAAGACTGTGGCACGCTGCCCAGCGCTCGTATGAATGACTCTGATCGGCCGGCAGCATAGTAAGCGAGGCCAAGCTGCGCTTCGCCAGCCATGCTCTGGCGAGGCGTCGTATCGGCCTTGATGGTCGTTGCCCCACTGCTGGCGATCGAGAGAGGGCGGTCGGAAGTCGACCGGCGGCCGTCGACCTCGAAGTGGGCACTCGAGGGGGGAGCGAGCGAGCTGACTCGAGGCTTCGGTAGCCGAGCTCGCGGCGCCGGCGCCATGCCATCTTCGTCAGAAGAGTCCCGGCACTCGTCTACAGACGGCGAGTGAGGGACACGTCTTGTGTCGACATCGACAGAAGGCGCTCGATGCGAGGCAGACGAGGTAGCTGGGGCGACGACCGAGGTGCGGAGCATTGTCGATGCTGTCGGGGCGTCCTGACCGACGGCTGCGACGGGTGCGGCGCCGAACGCCGCCGAGGGACTCCACTTCTTGCGCGGCAGGGGGCCGGAAGGGAGCACGGTGCTGGTGCTTGAGAGCCCGGTCGAGACAGAGGACGGCAGGTCGGGTAGGCCGTGCAGGTGCGAGCTGGCCCCATTGACGGTCGGGCGACCGCGCGCGATAACGGTGTCGTGCGCCCGCTTCCAGGCCGCCGGCGCGTCCGAAGGCGGCGACGAGACGCTCTTGGATGACGGCAACGTCGGCAAAGAGTGAGGCCCGCCTTCGCTCGCCGGGTCGGAAGGGCTACGCTGCGTGCCAGAGGAGGACGGCGGCGAGACGGGCTGCTGTGGCGGCGGCGGACGATATGATGCTGGCGGGAGCAGCCCGTAGACGACCTTCGGCGGTGAAGGCATCGGAGGTGTCGGAGGCCGAGGAAGGACGACTGGGAGGGCGGCTCGAGTATTTAGACTCGTCCCGCTCTGTCCGCGGTCGTCTAGCCGGCGCCGTCGTGGGCGGACGGCGGCAGCTGACGTCTTTCCGGCAGCGCTGCCAGAGGGCTCGGAAGCAGCCCCAGCGGAGATGCTCGACCGACGGTCCGCGACGGCAGCAGCGGCGGAGGAAGACGAATCGCTGACGCCCCGATGCTTATCGTGCGGCCGGCAGAGAGGTGGCGACAGGAGCGAGATGTCACTCTCGGACCCTCTGGCGCTGATGGGACTCGCCGTCGGCAGGAGGCCGGCCTGCGGGCCGCAGAGCTGATGGTATGGTCAGCGAGCGCTGGCCGAGCTGAGAGAGGCTGGAGTGATGTCGCCGCACCTGCTGACTCGTGCCAGAGTCGCTGCTGAAGGAAGGCGAGCGGGCAAACATGGCAAAGATGCGAGGCGGCGGGTCGGCCGGCAGGAGCATGTCGGTTGACGGGCCACTACCGCCGGTGAGAGCGAGCTGGGGCGCCATCGGGGTGCTCTTGCCGCCTGGCAGCGGACGGGGCGGAAGAGGCGACAGCTTGCCCGCCGTCGACGAGCTGCCGCTGCCTTCCCTCCGCTGCTGCTGCTGGCTGGGCCGGACGGCGGGCGAGGGCCGAGCGGTCGACGGCGAGGCCGCCCGCTGCTGTTGCTGATCTCTGGCCTTGACGTTGTCCTTAGACTTGCGGCCAAAGAGGCGCATGGCGGATGTAGGAGGAGAAGGGGTCTCGGTGCGGGATGGGTGTCGGGAGGGGGGATGGGAGGGAAGCCGGAGAGCGATGCGAGCGAGCCGAAGAAGGGGACAGCGGCACGCGTCGCGCGGCCGGCTGCCCCTTTTCCGTCGCCGGCGGCTGAAACCCTCGATCCTGCCCTGCCCTCCAAGCCACACGCCCAGCTTTCCTCCAGGGAGATGTCTTTGCTCGCAAGCAGAGGGACCATTTAGACAGCGCGGGAAAGCGGTAGAACCCCCCCTCACTTCAGCGGGACGTAACGGGCGTGGTTGGTCGAGCCCGAACCAGCACGTCCGTGGCGGACGGGCTTGTAGCTGAGCGTTGCGGAAGCAACAGCAGCAGCAAACAGAGCACACGATCACGACCAGCGGCGACGTCAGGAGCACGGGTGTCAGCATTTTGGTGGCCTTTCGTAGCAAGGGGGAGCGACCAAGGCAACAACTGGGTCGTGCAGAGGAAAGTGGGACGCACGTCATCGAGAACTCGCCGAGGTAGTGGCCAGTCATCTCGGGCTTGATCTCAACGGTGTTGAAGGTCTAGGGAGCGGGGGAGGGGAGTCAGTCTGTCGTCCTAGGGCGAGAGTTCTCCAGAGGCGAGCGGGCGTACCTTGCCGTTGTAGATGCCGACAACGGAGCCGATCATCTCGGGGACGACGAGCATGTCGCGGAGGTGCGTCTTGACGACCGCCGGCTTCTCGTTGGGCAGGCACTCCTTCTTGGCCTTGCGGAGCTTCTTGATGAGGCCCATGGGGCGACGCTTGAGTCCGCGCTGGAAACGACGGCGGGCCCGGGCGTGGACGAGCTCCATGAACTGAGGCAGAGGGCGAACGAGGACGGCGCCGTCAGCACGACTGCTCGGCAGTATACGTGCAAGAAGGCGCTCGGTCGCCAGGGTGGCATCCTCCTCCTCCTCGTTCCGTGCCGCAGGCCAGAGCGAGGCAACGACCTCGGCCGAGAGCGAGAGGCAGCCGAGCTCCGTCGCCACAGCTCGCTCGGCCGTCTGCTGAGCTGCTCGCAACCGGCTGCCCATCCGCACCCCCTAAACCCCCTCTTGGTTGCCACACATGACCGCTTTTCTGCCGCGCGCTTGGGCGGGACTGACCTGCTCGTTCGAGAGGTCGAGGAGAGCGTCAAGCTCGATACCGCGGTACGAGAACTTGCGGAACGAGCGCTTGGCCTTGAGGGCGGCGGCGGTGTTGGCGTCGGTGATCTCAGAGTCGGCCATCTTGAAGGACTGTTTGGCGGCGAGGGCGCGTGCGTGCGTGCGTGCGGCAGGGAAGGGAGCGCGAGGACGAGCAGGTGTCGGGGGGGAAGGCGGCGGCGGCGACGCGCGGGCAGCAGCGAGCGGCGGCACCGGACGAGGGGACGGCGAGAAGTTTTGAGAAGGGCGAGCGGCGAGTGGCAGGACGGATGGGCAAGGCGGCGGATGCAGCAGCAGACGAGCGGCAGGTGCGGCAGCACGGGCAGCAGCACGAGCACGAGGTCGGCGAGCACGACGGCGACGAAGGGCGGCGAGAGCAGCAGGGTGGAGAACACAGGGGGCAAGCAGGATGTCAGCGTGTGCCTCTCCGCTAGCGCTCTCTTGCGCAGGCCAGGAGCGTATGCCGACCGAGTGCTCTATGCTGCTGCTGAGGACGTACGTTCGGAGCTGCTAGTCGAAGAGGTCAGGAAGCGACGGCGGAGCAAGCGGCCAGCTGAGGCCCCCGCGCGCCCGCGCCCGCCCGCCTGCCCGCGCTCGCCCGCCCGCCCACACGGCCGGTCGGCTGGCCTGCGCTTCGATTTCCCTCGCCGCGCGCGCGCACTCTTCCCAGAACCGGCCCTTAGAAAAAAGCTGCGTGCACCCCAAACTTGGGAATCTTGCCCCGCGACGCGCAGGCAAGCAGGCTCAAGGTCCAGGCCCGCCTGCGCCTGCTACCTCCTCCCTTCAACCATTCCCGTACGTCCTGCCGAAATGCTGCCCTGTAGGATGGGCCACCCTTGCTGACCCGCTGTCTCGACGCCTCTATCGCAGGGCTTCGTGTCTACAGTCCGCCTCCGGCTTAAAACGAGTGTTGAACAAAGCCAAGGTGCGACCTCTTCGAGGCTCTTGCAAGCAGCGCGCGAGCTCCCTGCGTGCGCGCGTGCGCCGGCTGCGACTGTGCCTGAGCTTCCGAGCTCGAACTTGAGAGTCTGACCTCCACCCGTCACCCTTCACCTCACTCTCACAGAATGAAGCACATCGCCGCCTACCTTCTCCTCGTCCAGGGTGGAAACGTGGGTCCCGCCTACCCCGACCATGCGCGGGCACCGGCGCAGGAGGAGTTGCGGGATCGTCCGGGGGGGCCAAGGTCATCCTCGAAGCACCTGCGCTTCGACGAGCGACGTCGTCCTGGACCCTTGCTCCCGGCTTGCTTGCTCCCAGCCCGCCGCGTTCCGCCGTCAGGCCCGCCGTCTCAGGATAGCCCGACTGATACTGCTCGCACCCACGCCCCACTCGCCGCCGCTCCTGCCAGGCCTCGCCCTCGGCTGAGGACGTCAAGGCCGTCCTTGCATCGGTCGACATCACCGCCGACGAGGAGCGCCTCGCCTCGCTCATTTCTGAGCTCGAGGGCAAGGACGTCAACACGTGCGACCCCTTCCCTTCCTCCGTGTCATCCGCCCTGTGCGCTCGCTGACGCTCGCTCTCCTGCTCATCTGCCACAGCCTCATCTCGGAGGGCTCGGCCAAGCTCGCTTCGGTCCCCTCGGGAGGTGCCTCGTCGGGCGCCGCCCCGGCCGCCGCCGGCTCTGCCCCGGCTGCCGCTGAGGAGAAGAAGGAGGAGAAGGTCGAGGACAAGGAGGAGTCCGACGACGACATGGGCTTCGGACTGTTCGACTAAACGAAGAAACGCAGCACACCCCCTGTGTTTTTTTGTCGAACCGATCGATGTCACTTCTGAAATTATGGGCGCCGTCTAGTGGGCAGGGGCCGGATGGTGTGTGAGGGTGGGGCGGGAGTGCGGGTCGCAAGAGCCGCACCCGTACAAGTATGAGTGCGCGCGGGCTCTTAGGCCCCTCGCGGGACGGTCAGCCAGCATGTATAAGTGCGCGGGCGGCCAGTGGAATCGGGTGTGGGGCGGGATGAGATCGTGAATGGGGTGGGGGACTGCTAGTCAATCTGTAGGAGCAACAGGGCAGCAGCAAGTGGTGTGGCGTCGGGTCAGCTGCGGGCCGCGCGAGCTGCTCGTATTCGTGGCCTCGCACCTCATGGGTGCCGCTTAGCCTCGCAGCGGCGAAGCATGTTCGCGAGCAAGGCCGGCCAGTCCTCGCGCTCGCTCTTTCCCCCACGGGAGTCCATACTGCCGATGTTGTCGGTGGTGGACGACGTCACAATAAGCTATCGTCGGGCAGTCGTGGGAGCGCCGTCAGACGTGCGAGGCCGGGCAGGGCTGTCTCGCGGCAGTAAGAGTGGGGCACGCGAATGATGCGCGACAGCTCGGGTGGCCTCGACAAGCTGCAACGGCACGAGGACCACAGTGACGTTCTCGATCGATTCTCCAGGACTCGAGGTTGCGAGCTCGCAAGCCGTGCAGAGTGATGCGTCGCAGCCTAGCGATGACATCCCATGCAACGCTGGCAGAGACTCGACCGTGCATGCACAAGAGTCGGCCGTGGGATTCACGCAGGAGCGACGTACATGCAGCAAAGGGCTTGTGGGCGGAGGGATCTGGAAGACGGAGAGCGAGGTCGCCGCCCGGTGGTCACCCCTCCGGCCTGGAAGGTTGGCTCTCGCGACAGCTAGCGACCCAGGCGGCACGATGACGGGAAACGCAGAGATGCGGCCCCCGACAGCCTATCCGAGTTATTAAGAGCGCTCGGTTATTTGTTGTTGTTGGAGAGAGGAGAGGGCGCTCGTCCGAGCTCGCCTCCATTTTGTAGGGGCGGCGGCGGCGGCGGCGCAAGGGAGAGCTCAACTTGCGGCTGCGAGCGGAAGGGACCGGCGCGAACCGATGGCAGACTCCGCCCGCTCGACTCGACTCAACTGCCACACCACAACCGCCTCCCCTCCCCTAGGATGTCGCTCTCACCTCTCGGTTGCTCGCTCGTACGTCGCTGCCGCTACGTTGCGATCGCTGCCCCGAAGCTCGGCGACTGACCCAGCCGCGCGCGTGTCCTCGTCGACCGACCTCCCTCTTGGCGCGCGCACTTGCAGCGTGGATGTGCCCGGGCGTCGTCCTCGCGCCGGTCGCTCTCTCTCGCCGCCTCGTCCGCTCTTCGGTCAAGAGGCGGGCCAGTAGCGACGTCCTCTAAGCTGCTCGCCTTCTCATCATTACGGCCGACATGGCCTGCCGGTCCGAGCTCATCAGCAGCAGGCCGACGGTACTTCGCCGCGCCGCCCTCGCCGTCGGCAGCAGCAGCCGCTGCAGCTCGGGACGGCTCGGGCCAAATGACGGCCGAGCAGGTCCAGCATCGGCTCGCGTACGCCAAGAACATGCAGGAGCGCTACTACAAGCAGAACAAGAGCAACGCGGCGACCATCGGGATGTACATGACGGCCGTCGTGCGTCCGCCCTTGCTGCTTCGATGATCGATCGAGGGACTGCGCGCCGCCCTCGCCTCGCCCGCCGCGCGAGCCCTTCACCAAGATCGCTGACGGGTCGACACTCCCTGACGCAACAGGTCCTCGTCATGGTCGGCGCCTCGTACGCGGCCGTCCCGCTGTATCGCGCCTTCTGCGGTGCAACGGGCTTTGCCGGCATTCCGATGACCGAGAAGTCGCGGATGGACCCGGTCAAGCTCGTGCCGACCTCGTCCGAGCGGCGGATCACCGTTCACTTCAACGCGTCGACGAGCGACGTCCTGCCGTGGGACTTCAAGCCCGCGCAGACGACCGTCACCGTGCGGCCAGGCGAGACGGCGCTCGCCTTCTACACGGCCAAGAACTGGGGCGACGAGGACATCGTCGGCATCAGCACCTACAATGTTGGTCCCTCACCTCCTCCTCTCTTCGTGCAGGCGAGCGGCTGCTGACTCCGTGCCGGCATCCAATGCAGGTCGTCCCCGGCATCATCGCGCCCTACTTTGCCAAGGTCGAGTGCTTCTGCTTCGAGGAGCAGCGGATCCTCGCCGGTGAGGAGATCGACCTGCCCGTCTTCTTCTTCCTCGACCGGGACCTTCTCGAGTGAGTTCCTTCTTGCAGCGGATGGCGCCGATAGGCGACCTCCCTCACCACCCACCCGGTGGCTGACTCGGCCCTTCCGGCGCTCTCCCTCCCCCTTCGCAGCGACCCGCAGATGGACACGATCGACGATGTCGTCCTCAACTACACGTTCTTCAAGGCCCGACGCAACCAGAAGGGCCACATCGTCCCGGACGCGGCCAAGAGCGTCGTCGACAAGGCGAGCGGCTGGGAGGAGTACGAGGACGCGCCGCTCGTCGGCGACCGGGGCGCGACGCCGAGCGCGGTGCCCAAGCCGGCCAAGTCGTGATCTCGATGACGCTCGCAAGCATCAAGACTCGCGCGGAGAGGGCCCGGGTCGTGTTCTACAGGCATTCTAGAGGCGAGGCAACGCGAGGCGATCGCTCAGGCCATCAGCTTCTTGACAATCTCGTCGGTGACCTCGTTCGTCTTGGCCGTGCCGCGCTTGCCGGCGTTGTCAAAGAGGTCGGGCGTGAGGAACTGGCCCTCGGCGAGGACGGCGTCGACGGCGCCGTAGATGCGGGTGGCGGCGTCGGTGTAGCCGAGGTGCGAGAGCATGAGCGCGGCCGACCGGATCGATGCGATCGGGTTGGCCTTGCCCTGGCCCTCGATGTCGGGCGCCGAGCCGTGAACGGGCTCGCCGAGGATGAACGAGTCGGAGGCGTTGACCGAGGGCACGAGGCCGAGCGAGCCGACGAGGGCGGCGGCGCCGTCGCTTGCGGGCAGGCGAGGGGCGGTGTCAGCGGGGCGGAGGAGCGCTCGCCGTCGTCGATGGAAGGGCTCACGAGAGGATGTCGCCGTAGAGGTTGGGCGCGACGGCGACGTCAAAGTGGTCGGGCTCGCGGAACATCTTGTAGACCATCGAGTCGACGAGCTGCTCCTCGAGCCGGACGTCCTTCCAGCGGTCGCCGCCGGCCGTGTGGGCGGCGCGGACGGCCTCGCGGAAGAGGCCGTCCGAGAGCGAGAGGACGTTGCTCTTGTGGACGATGGTGACGAGCGCCTCGGCCTTGTGGTGCGACGAGCCCGGGTTGAGCGAGCGCTCGAGCGCACGCAGCCGGGCGACCTCGTAAGCCATCCGGCCAATCTTGGTCGACGCGTTCTCCGAGATCTGCCGCCGGGCAATCACATACTTGCCCCGGACGTCCTCGGCCGGGTACTCCTTCTCCGACTTGATGTACTGTGGGAGAAGGGGATGTGGTCAGGAAGGGGGACTGGCTGGGGGCGCAGCGCAGCGGCAGGCGCGCGCCAAGACCGGCGACGGGCGGGACGGACGAGGCACTCGGTGTTCTCGCGGACGATGACCATGTCGATCGGCTTGCCGGGCGCGCCAAAGACCTGTCAGAGGTGCGAGGGAGCTCCGTTGATCAGCGAGGTCCGTTGTGGCATGCGGGAGATGCCTGGCGAGCCCGACGACGCACCGACTTGACCGGGCGGATGTTGGCGTAGAGGTCGAGGTGCTTGCGGAGCGCGACGATGGGCGACGAGTAGCCGGCGACCTTGTTCGAGGGCGAGCTGGAGGGGGGCGGAGCGATCACCAGCCGTCAGCTGGAGCAGTCCCTAGCCGAAGAGCAGACTGCTGCATGGGAGGCGACCGACCTAACGCTGCCGAACATGCCGGCGTCGCACTCCTTGAGCGCCTCGACAGTGTCCTGCGGGAGCGCGACGCCCGTCTTCTGGAAGACCTCCCAGCCGGCGAGGAGGGGCACAAACTCGGGCCGGGGAATGGCCGAGCCAAGAGCGAGCAGGACCTTCTCAGCCGCAGGCAGGACCTCCTTGCCTGCAGATGGCGATGGCCGCAAGGACAAGCAGCAAGGGGGGCACGAGAGTCAGGACGGAGGTTGGCTCGTCTCAACGGCCGTTCAGCCGCCGGCTGCCGGTCGCTGCTCGGACTGACCGATGCCGTCGGCCGGGATCATGCCCAGCTTGAGCGAGGTGCGCGCGATAGGAGTAGACATCTTTCGGTCAGAGAGCGAAGCCGGAGGGGGGGGAGGAGCAGGTGACGGGGTGAGAGGGACGTTGACGACGACGACGGATGGCAAAGGGGCCAGGCAGCCTCGGCGCGAAGGCGTCAGGCGCGGCGCGGCGCTATCGGCCGAAAGGGCATCGGACAGCCTCGCGACCTGCCGCCCTCTCCAGTCTCAGCGGTACGTTAGGTAGAGCAGTCGGCTTCGCTCTGATGGTGGCGGCCTGGTCACCCAGGCGGTTCGCGCGATGTCTACTTTCGAGCGCGGAGGATGATAATGAAGAGACCATAGAATTACGAGTGCTTTGGGGGCGGAAGATAAGGGCTGATGATCTTTGCAGACATAAGTGTGGCTCGGGGGGCCTCGAAGGCCAAAACGCATAAGAAAATGAGAAGCGTGGTCTGGGAAGAAGGCAAGACGTAGAGGTCAGCGATCAGGTCGACAGGAACGGACGGGATTGGAGGGACGGGTGGAGAGGGGTATGGATCAGAAGGAAGGCAGGATTGGAGGTCCACATTGTTCCCCTTTTGGGGCTTTGTTGCGCAACGCTCGGACGTACGTATCCACTTAACATCATATGGACGGAGGGGAGGGGGGGGGGGGTGGTCGGGAGGCGCGAGACGACAAGGAAAGGGGGCTCACCAGTCTGTTTCGCGAGACCCCAAGCTCTAGAGCGAGGGGCAGCCCGGCCAGCGCGAAGCAGGTGCGACAGCAAAAGGCGGGTCATGGGCGGGCGATCAGTCGGACGGGAGTAGCGAGAGGCATGATGGTCGGGAGGGACGAGACGAGCCTCGAGCCGGCTTCGGAGGGACGAAAAGAGCGACGGCGCGCCCGTTGCTAGCGACCGGGCCCCAGCAACCAGCGAGCCCGAGGGCGGCGGAGGCGAGCGAGGGCCGTCGCCGCAGAAAGAGCCAGTCCCGCCGTATCGCGAGAGAGCTGAACATGAGCAAGAGAGTGGACGAGGGCTAGCTCTGCTTCCATGCTGACTGCCACTGGAGCTCGGTGGGAGGAGCCATCGCTCGGAGTTGCTAGAGCGGCAGGCGCTGCGGGCGAGCTGCTCGTCGGCGCGGCCGCCGTGCCAGCGCGACCTCGCCCTCGCGTCCCCCGCAAGCCATCACTTCCCCTCGCCCCCTTCCCGTCGCCGACCCTTCTCTCTCAGACCCGCACTCTCGCACCTGTCTGCAGATCTCCGCCATGGACGACCAGGAGGCCCGCTGCCTCGACATCGCCCGCTCGAAACTCGCCGCGGGCGACTATGCCGGCGCCAAGCGCTTTGCTCGCAAGGCCATCGGGATGAGCGAGAGCAAGGCGGCGTACGCCCTGCTCGACGAGGTCGAGAAGGTCCGTGTGCTCCTCGCTGTCTCTGCAACGTACACACGCTGGTGAGGGCGCACTCTACTGACACTCTTCGCGTGCTTGCCTCGTCACCATTCCGTTCTCAGGCCGAGCGGTCAGCTCCTTCCGGCTCAAAGCCAGCGCCCGCGTCGACGCCCTCGTCTTCGACAACCTCGGCCCGAGCGACGTCGGCATCCGCCGCGACGACCAAGTCGCGCACGGCCGCGCCCGAGCCGGCGAGCGAGAAGCGCGAGTACACGGCCGAGCAGGTCTCGGTCGTCAAGCGCGTCAAGGGCTGCAAGGTGACCGAGTACTACGAGATCCTCAGCGGTACGTCGTCCTGCCTCGAGACTCTCAGCTCAGGTTGCCCACGACGGCACGAAAGGTCGACTCTGATGAGGCCAGAAGCTGATGACTGGCCGGCGTCCTGCAGTCGAGCGGACCTGCACCGAGGGCGAGGTCAAGAAGGCCTATCGCAAGGTGCGTGCGGGCCGCCTGGCGCGATGTCCCTTTCGACAGGACGCCCATGAACATCAGCTCACGCGACTCGCGTTGTACAGCTTGCACTCGCGCTGCATCCCGACAAGAACGGCGCACCGGGCGCAGACGAGGCGTTCAAGAGTGCGTTCCGCTCGAGACCGACTCGACCCGTCGTTGGACTGGCGGCTGACGGCTCTCTCGACCCCTTTGCGGCTGGCAGTGGTTTCGAAGGCGTTCCAGATCTTGTCAGACGGCGACAAGCGGGCCGTCTATGACCGCTCGGGCGGTGACCCGGACTCGCGCGCGTCGATGGCGAGCAGCGGGGCCGGCATGCGCGGCTTTGGGGGCGGCGGCAGCCAGTTCCGGGGCGGCGGCTTCGGCGGCGGCGAGGTCAACCCGGAGGACCTCTTCAACGCCTTCTTCGGCGGCGGTGGGGGCGGATTCGGCCAGGGCGCACAAAGTACGTCGCCTCTTACGGTGCCCATTGCGGACGAGAATCGACGGCTGACAAGCCCCTCCTCTTCTCAGCCTTCCACTTCTCGAACGGCGGCTTCCGGACGACGTCCTTTGGCAACCAGCCGCGGCGGGCCCGACAGCAGGCGCCCGAAAGCGACGCCTCGATCTGGGTCCAGCTCGCGCCGATGCTCATTCTCCTCTTTTTCTCGCTCCTCTCGTTCCTGCCGTCGGTCCTCAACCCGCCGACGCCGCCACCGGCGTTCCAGTTTGAGACGAGCGCGGCCTTCCCGACCCAGCGGCTGACGACGCCGCACCAGGTGCCCTACTATGTCTCGCCGGCGTTCGACACGCATCCGATCGGCCAGTCCCTACCGGAAAAGCACAAGGCCGACCGGCAAGGGGCGCGCTTCAGCCCCCAGCTCCGGCAATGGGAGAAGGAGATCGAGGCCGAGAAGATTCGCGAGCTCCAGGGCCGGTGCCGGTGGGAGATGCAGAACCGAGAGCGCAATCTCGAGGCCAAGCGCGGCTTCCTCGGCATTGGCGCCGACTGGGACGAGATCCGCAGGTGCGTCGGCTGGATCTCTCGCGCTGGCCGTTATGTGTCCTGAGCGGCTGGGTTCTCGAGGCTGACCTTCTCCGATGCCGCCCTGGCCTGTCTTTCCAACCTTACAGGATCCAGGCCCTGACACTCGAAAACTGCGAGGAGCTCAAGAAGTTTAACGTGCCGAGGCAGCAGCAGTTCAACTACTATTAGAGCGAGAGCGCGCACAGATCACGATTTGATGACGCCTACAGCCTGACGCAGACCTGTTGCTGGGTGCGAACGAGCGAGGAGGGAGGCCGGCGTGCAGGGACCTGCCAGGAAGTGCGGCCTGCTGTGTTCACCCTCTGCGGCGGTGGCGACGTCTCTTAGGGATAAGGGTTGACCCCTGCAGGACCTTCAGCGTCGATTAGTTGATAGACGCCCGAGCAGAAGTTGCCGACATTGTACGTCTGGTTACCAGGCACGCTCCGCTGCGACAGGGCCACCTCTGCGGGCTGCTGAGTATCAGGAAAGCACAGGTCATATGTGCGCCAGCAGAAACGCTAACACAAAACGTCTGATAACACGGTCCTCAACAACCCGCTGGTCGTCAATTTCCTAGAGAGGCCGGTTCGCGGCGGCCAGACTAAGCCTCGAATCACCATCTGCGCGCCGTCGACACCCCGGTTGACGACCTTCTCTCCTGGCCTTCATCGACCTCTCTACACCGATACTGCCGTCGTCACTACGCCGAACCCTCTCGCTCAGCTCACTGCTGTCTGACCGTGAGCTGTTATGAACGCCAGCAGTGCATGACCCAGCTCGCCGGTGAGTTGCATGCTGCAGGAAGGCCTCTCGGCAGCGTCCGTTAGATGCGCGGCCGCGAGGGTCGATCATCCGACATCATGCGGGGTCTCCCTTCACCACTCGGTCTCGGCAGGCCGCCCAGGATGACATATCGCTGGATAGTGAAAAGTCTGCAGAGACGCAGGAAGACTGCGCTCGATGAAGGCATGCCAGACACTGGGTCGGCGCCTTGCGGAGCAGAAAGCAGGTGCGCTAAGGGTGGAAAAAAACACAGCAGATCATATCTCTATCTTTTGCTCTCAAACTATCAATTCCCATTGACCAAACGGTCAACGTCCTGATTTCTGGAGAGGCCGGTTCAATTCCGGCTGCGACCTAACACACATAACTGGTTGCATAGTATATCGGCTAGTACGCCAGATTCTGACTTTGGGTTCTCTTTTTGCTCCTTTCCTTCGGTTTCTTTTTTTGCTCCTTTCCTTCCTAGCCTCGAGGTGCACTTCACTCCTCTTCTACCCAGTCTCGAAGTTCCCTCAGGTAGGCCCGCCCCACCCGGTACCGTCATCACCCCTACTCTCCCCTAAGACAGCCACTGTCTGGGCTGACCTGTCAGGCTCTCGCACATCTTGACTGAAACGAAGGGCGCAAGCAACTGACTGGATTCCGGCCTCATCTCGCCTCACAGTACGACTACGTCTGCAACAGGTCCACCCTCATTGACAATCCGTCTCCTCGCGCGACAATCCTGTGCCGCCCCGCTGACCGTCTGTTGCCTCCCGTCCTCCTCTTCACCAGCTCTGGCAACAAGATCTGATCCGATGCGCTCGAGTGAACACACGGCCCCGAGTTCCGCAACGCCGAGTTGCGCAACTGGACTGTCGACGGCAAGGTTGACGGCCAGGTTAAGAGGGCCAAGAATCTAACGTACATGACGATCGACGGCGTGCGTCCATTATGTTGCCGCACTTTTGACTGGAATGAAGGGTGCAAGCAGAAGTACAAAGGCTGCTCGCACGCCTCCCGCACCCTGGGCTCTCGCAATACCGGTCTGTTCGATTCGAAGCATGCATGCAGGAGAGAGTACAGGGCGGGACGGGCAGCAAGTAGAACGACAGCGCCCTCACTCGGGCACGGCACGGTAGATAACGACGTCGCCGGTCTTCAGGTCCTCGAGGCGGTACCTGTTGAAAGGCCAGCGAACGACATCAGCATTCTTCTCGAGGTGTCGAGGCAACGAGAGGTGGACGCACGAGGCCGTCTCCAGGGTCGGGTGGGCGTTGGCCTTGCTCGCGGCCTGGGCGACGTGCAGCTTGCCCTTCTTGAGCTCGAAGTCGAGGACGATACCATGGCCGTGCTCGACGTGCTGGTCGTAGGGCACAATGCCCTTCTTGCCTTTGAAGTGAGCGTTGGCCTAGACGACGACGATAGCAGCAAGGCGGTCAATCAGCGGGCGTGGTAGAGAATTGATGGCGGCGAGGCTACGCACGAGCTCGATCATATCACCGGGCTGGATGTCGTCGCGACGCTCCTTGACAGTGCCATTCGACTGGCGGAAGACGGTGATGCCCCCGTCGTCAAAGGGTCGGCAGTGCGACATCTGCAGCGCCTCCTGAACGAAGCCGAGCGACGTGCCATCCTGGAAGGGGGCCGGTGGGCGGGTCAATATCGGCCGCAAACGTCGATGAAGCCAGCACACGATCGAACTCACAGCGATGTAGACCTTCTTCGACTGAGAGAGCAGCGACTGGGCATTGCGCAGGACGAGGCTTCCTGTCTGCCGACTGAGCGTTTGCAGGTCGGCATGGCCGCCTGCGCTCGTCGGCGTCTGAGCAGACTCGCGCCTGGCTGGCGGGGCCTGAGCCGACTCGGGACGCGCCGGAGACGGGATGGTTGGCGACCCTTGCTGGACACCATCCTCACCAACGCCAGCGGACGAGCGGAGGTCGATCGAGGGCGAGCGCGTCTTGAACATCCCCGAGATGCGCTTGGTCGACGACCGGCGCGCCGTCGGCGAGTCGGGTGTCGGCCGCGAAGGTGAGCTCGGCTGAGCACGCGACGGCGAGGCAGGTGTGGCGATGGCCGGAGACGTCGCAAAGGCTGCCTGACCCCCAGCCATCTCGGTGTCGATGACGGGCAGCGGCGGGCCGCGGGATGGCCGAGGCGGCGGAGGTGGCATGTCGTCCTGCTCCTCCGAGATGTCGACGGCGCCAGCGGGCGGCGGGGTGTCGGCACGCACAGGCTCGTCTTCGAACATGTCTTCCGTCTCCTCCTGTGGCGGTGGCGGCGGAGGCAGGGTCGATGGCTTCCGTGGCGGCGGAGGCGGCGGCGGCGTGTCGTCCTCCTCGTCGGCCGCACCTTCGACGTCCTCGGCCTGAGCCGGCTTGTCGTCGTCCATCGCAGTATTTGTCGCCTCGGTCTCCTCGACCGCCTCGTCGTGGGTAGCGGTCACCTCCTCGACCGCTGAAGCAGACATGGATGCGAGCTCTGGCTCAACAGCCGCCTCCTCAGCGGCCGGCGGAGCGGGTGCCGTCATCGGAGGTGCCGGTGCGCCGAACATGCCCATGCCTCGCGCACCAATGGCAGCCATCCGAGCCCGGACCCTCGCCCGGCGTGCTTCGTCGTCCTCGTCATCGTCGCCGGCAGTGTCGGCGGCGGTGGGAGCGGCTGCAGCTTCGACAGAGACGGGCGACGTAGCGTCGGTCGGCTCGGACGAGACCGAGCGCTTTGGCTGCGGGATCGGGGGCGGGCCGCCAAAGGCCCGAACGCCGCCGAGCTTGGCCATGCGCGCCGCGATCGTCTGCCGGCGAGCGGCTTCGGCATCCTCCTCGGCCGGCTCCTCGTCTTTGTCGGCCGCTGCCGCTGGGGTGGCAGGCGCCTCTGAGGTCTCGGCACGGGCAGAGGTCGGAAAGGACGGCTCAGACTTGTCCTCGGCAGCAGGCGTCATGACGCGCGGTGCAGGCACCACAGGCATTAGCGAGGCGCGCTTGACCGGCGCCGGTGGGCTGGCGATGGGTGCCTCGGAGTCGGCAGACGGCGTCGGTGGCAGGGGCGGGCGAGCGGGTGCTGGAGTCGCAGCTGCTGCGAGAGGTCAAGCAAGTCAGTGCGATGCGACGTGCGTGCCCTTCGTAGACAAGTGATGACGCACGCGGCGCGTCGTCCGCGTCGGAGTCGCCGTCTTCGGCATCGGCGGCCTCCTCGGCGTCGGTCCCGGGCTCGCTGACGTCGATCTCGGCAGGAGGAGGTGGCGGAGGAGGCAGGGTGGTCCTGGGCGGCGGCGGCGGTGGCGGGGTGTCATCGGTCGCGCCTGAATGATTGAGCAAGGCGGACAGAAGGGTAAGCTCTAGCGTCATCTAAGCAGTTTAGTGGGAGACTCACCCTCATGGGCGATGACGCCGACCTCCTCCTGCTCGCCTAGTCCCTCCTCCTCGGTGACCGCGCCCTCCTCCTCTAGCTCGCTCGCCTCGCCCTCGAAGGACGACGCAGCCGGTGCGGCGACGGCAGCGGCGACGGGCGGGGTGGGCAGGCTCCTCGGCGGAGGGCGAGCTGGCGGCGCTGGCGGCTCATCAAAGTCGTCGTCAGCCCCGTCGTCGTCGTCGTCCGACGAGTCGGCGGCGCGTGCAGCGACGGTCGGAGGCGGCGGCGGGAGGCTTGACCGAGGCGGAGGCGGCGGGGGCGGTGGGGCTGCATCGGGCTCGTCGTCCTGCGCGTCTTGCGGTTCTTGCCGGGTGTCGTCGTCGTCATCGTGAGCTTCATGCATCAGAAAAGGAGGAGGAGAAGAGACGTCAGAGAGGCGCTACATGCGTGTATGCGTCGAGGTGGCACAAGGAAGTCGTGAGGGAGCGGAAATAGGAGCAGATATCGGGAACGAGTGGGTCGAATCAAATGCGATCAAGAGCCGTACCCTGCTCCTCGTCCGCGGCTTCGTCCGGACCAACTGGACCGGCCGCAGCGACCGGCGGGAGAGGGACGATGCCTCCAGTCTTTGGGAAGGGCGTGTCGGCCGCCAGCTCCTCCTTCTTGCGCTGCTGCTCGGCCTCGTCGTCGTTATTGTCGTCCGCTCCAAGGGTCGGCGTCTGCCGCTCGGTCGCCGGCGTCATGAAGGCCTGGCGGGGACCGAGCGCCGACGGCGTGTCGATCGCCGTCCGGAATTCGGCCGTATCCTCGTGATGGGACGACTCGCGCTCGGGCAAGGGGATGGAGGTCCGGTGCTGGGGCGCATGGGCCCGGGCGTCGTCCTCAACCGAGACGGGCGCGTCTACGTCCGAGACGGCCTCCTCATCGTTCGACTCGGCGATGAGCGAGCGCTCCTTGTGGGCAACCGCGGGAGAGACATGCGACAGCTCGGCCTGGGCGGGCTCCGACGTCGGCACGTCGGATCCTCCGGCGGCAGTAGCGGTCGCAGACGGCGCCTCAACCGGGGACTGGACGAGCGGCTGGTCGACCGCCTGCTGAGCGGGCTGACCGACGGGCGCGAGCGCGATGCCTGCCTGCTGAGCGCCCTCGGCGCCGTTGGCGCTCTGGCCGAGCTGCTCGAGCCGCTTCTCCTCGGCGAGCTGCTCAGCCGTTAAGGGGATCGGCCGCTCGGTCGGGTTGGGCGCGTACGGGACCGGGTGGTCCTCCTCGGCGGCAGCGGGCGACTTGGGCGCTGCGTTCGAAGTCGAGGCCTTGGCGGCCGGCTGCTTACGCCGCGGCGGGGCGGCTCGCTTTGGCATGACGAGCAAGCCGGGAGCGGCAGGGATAACCGAAGCGTCCTCAGCGGCCGCCCCGGCAGGCTCGGTCGGCTCATCCCCCTCGGCCTTCTCGCTGCCGGCGGCGGCAGCAGCAGCGGCGGGGGGCGCAGCTGCGGGCTCCTCCTTGGCCGCCGCAGGAGGCTCTGCCTTCGGCTCGGACGACGGCTGGCGGTGAGCGGCGGGCTTCGGGGCGAGCACCGAGGGCGCAAACATGCCCCGACCGCCGAGCTTGGCCATGCGAGCAGCAATCGCAGCCCTGGAACAGGGAGAGACAGGGCTCGCTTAAATGTCAGCTGGGGTTTCGGCCTCGAGCAGCGAAGTGGCACGCACCTTCGGGCCTTCTCGGCCGCAGCCTCATCCTCCTCCTCAGGCTCCTCAGATGGAGCAGTAGCAGCCGGCTCGGTCGCCTCGGTCGAGGGCTCCTCCGCCTCAGTCGCAGCCGGGGCGTCGGTCGGGGCCGTTGCGTCGGCCTTGTCGCCCTCGGCCTCAGCTTCCGAAGCCTGAACCTCGTCCCCGGCAAGGACGACGGGTCGCTCCTCGAGCGGGGTCTCGTCCACCTTCCACTTCATCTCCTTCTTGGCGGGCGCCTCCGCCGGGGCAGGCGCGACCGGCGCCTCGGGCCGCTTCCACACGCGCGGCTTGCCAGAGGTAGGCGGCGGGGGCGGGGGTGCAGCACCGGCAGCGGCGCCCATCTGGCCTTGGAGGGCAGCCATGCGTTCCTTGAGCGAGCCGCCAGACTTGATCGACGACTGGGCGTCGGCGGCCGAGAAGGCGGCGTTGCGGGCCGGGCTCGTAGTCGTTGCCGACGGCGGCGCCGCCGTGGGCTGAGCAGCGGACTCACCGCCGGTCGATGGTGACGACGACGACTCGGCCGCTGCGGACGACGGAGCGGCAGCGGGCGACGCAGCATCACCGCCGGACGTAGTCGCCGCCGCCGCCTTGTTCTTCCATGCCCAGTTGCCCGCGCCGGCCGGCTTGTTTCGCGGCACAGGAGGCGGTGGGCCGGCCGAGCTGGCGGCCGACTGCTGCTGGAACATGGCCATGCGCTCCTTAAGCGAGCCGCCGGCCTTGATTGAGTCGCGCGCATCAGAGGCAGACATGCCGCCAACCTTGACCGCGCCGGGCGAGGCGGCAGCCGGCGCTGCAGGCGTTAGCGCCGGCTTCTCCGGGGCGATGGCGGCGGGCGTCGTATCGGTGGAGGGATGCTTCACTGTCGGCGCTGGGTCCCCCTCGGTGGGGGCCGGCGGCGAGGCCTGCTTCGCATCCTCATCGACGACGTCCTTCGGCGGCGCCCGATCGGCCACGCTCGTCGTCGATGCTGCTGCCGCTGCTGGCTCTGTCGGAGCTCTCGCCGTCGGGAGCGAGGCAGCGACTGCGACGGGCGACATCGCATCCGGGAGCGAGTTGACAGGGATCGAGCCCGGCCGGTTGGGTACCGTTGTCGGTGGGATGGCGATGGGCGCTGGCTCGCTCGCCTCGGCGGCAGCCGCCGACGTGGCGGCCTCGTCGAGCCGGACGACGAACTCCTGCGGGCCGGGCAGAGGAGGCGAGGTACGCGGGTCGTCAGCGCCAGGCCCGGTCGACCTCCATCGCTCTCGCTCCATCACGCGCCGCTACCGCTCGTGCCGGCCAAACGGCCTGCGCATGGGCCCCTAGCACCGCCCTTCTCCTCCTCCACTTGAGCATGCACGCCTCACCTTTGGGAACGTGCCCTTTGCGCCCTCTGCGCTCTCGCCCTCGAAACTCGCGTCCGGATCGTCGGTCGCCGGGCCGAGGACCATCAGTTGGTCGCCCTCGTCGAACGAGAGCTCAGGCGAGGCCCATCGGAGGCTTGGGCGGGGCAAGAGGGGATCACCAGCGTCAGTCACTGCCTTCTATCCACACTGACCACCAGCGGACCGACATGGCTTTGGCCTTGAAGGGGAATTCAGCAGCCATCGCTTGCTGAGGAGAGTGTGTCTTGAGGGAGGGGTGTCGGTGGAAGGGGTAGGGTCGGGGAGAGGACGGCGGAGGGAGATGGGCCTGCTGCTGCTCTGCCCCCGCGCCCGCCCGCCCGCTCGCCGCCTGCGCGCGCAGCACCGGCCGGGAGTGACGACAGGGCCAAGACCGTCGTCCGGCCCGTCTGACCACCACCGCCACCGACGACGACGACGACCTCCTGCCCCTACACTACACGGCAAGTACTCAGAGCAAGTCATGGGTGCGTGCTCGGCCAGCATCGGCGCCGACAGGTCCATCAGAGGCCTGTTGGGTTGTTTCGACAGGCCGCCGATGCCTGAACTCGCGAGACCACCGGCTGACCAGCTGGCCCTCGTCCCTACTCGCCAGCCTGCATCCCCATCCTGTGAGCTCCCTGCCCCTGCACGACCAGGCGAGCGTCCAAGCTGACCCTCAACAACCCCTTCCTGCCCGTCAGCCTCGGCTGCTCGACTAAGATCACGGCGGAGCACGGCGATAACCCGCCCCGGATCTGCGCCCGCTGCCACAACCCCAGCGTCGCAAAGGCCAAGTCGCGCACCTGGTTCGAGGCCTTCTGCATCCCGCTCTTCCCCATCTCAAGCTCAAAGATCTACCGGTGCTCGATTTGCGGTTGGGAGATCAAGCAGGACAAGGGCTTTGAGCCGCCCATCGCCGGCCACCAGCAGCCGCAACAGAGGTCCGTCTCGTCCGTTTCTCGCTCCTCCCGACCATCGCAAGACTGACTTGGTCTCCTGCTGCTGTGTGCGCGCACGCCTACAGCTTCGGACCGGGCGGACCGGGCGGCCCTGGCTACCCTCCCAACCAGGGCACGCCGTATCCGCCCGGCCAAGGCATGCACAAGCACGGCGGCCATTGAGCGCAACTCGAGGGGGCGTGATGAGCGTTGCTTCCGGGTCGAGGGCGCGAGAGAGAGAGCGTCAAGATGGGGTTTTGTCGAGCGCTCAACTGTTGTGCTACCTATGTTTGATCTGGTCTCCCTTACAGATGGTGGGGATGGCGGGACGCCGACTCGGTTAGGCAGGCAGCTGCGGCCGTCGTCGTCAGAGGCCGTCGCGAGCCGTCGCCGCTGCCCGAGCGCCCACCACGTTCTCCTACCTTGCCTGTCGTCCTCGTCAATCTGCTCGAGTACCCCCTCCGGTTGCCAGTACATCCGAGAAGCTTGTTCGACGTCAAAGCGCGCTTGCAGACCTCCTGCTTAACGGGCCTCGGAGGGGCATGACGGCGGCCGGCAGCAGCGGCGACGCCGACGACGAGGCGCAGCCCTCGTCCTCATCCGACAAGGTAGGTTAAGGGCGGTCGCTGCCCCCTTGCTCCTCCCGCCAGCTGCTAACTCTGTTTCTCGGCGGGTATTCAGCCAGCAAGAGCTCCGTCAGCCGACGAACGACCGGCCGATCAGCCAGGACAGAGCCGCTCCTCAACGCCCAGGCCCGTCGCGCTCACGCCCCTAACGAGCCCAGCCGTTGCCGGGCCGTCATCGTCGACGACCCACCTCTCGCCGCCCCTGGCCAGTCTCAATCCAGACCTCCGAGCGGACGTCAAGCGCTCAAGCTCAGGTAGGTCGCTCGTCGGCTCCTTTGGCCGCCGCTCGCGCCCCAAGTCGACAAGGACGACGGCGACGGCCTCGTCGCAGACGTCGTCCCAGCTGCAGCCGCCGCCGCGACGTTACCCGACCCCTCTGCCGCCGAACGACGGCCCGGCCGCCACGCGCAAGAACCACGACGCCCTCTTCTCCTTCCACCTCCCGCACCCAACGGCGACAGCGGCGGGGCCGGCTCCGGTAGTTGGGGGAGGGCTGGCTCGAGGCGACTTCGGAAGGCAGATGCCGACGTTCCAGGACGACGGGGCGCCGGCTGCGCCCGTGATCGTCGAGGCAAAGAGCCGGGCGATAGAGCTCGCACTCGTCCGCATGACGTCCAAGGAGGGCCGTGCGTCGCTCTCACTGCCGTGCTGTCCCCATCTGAGACCCCGTTGCTGACATGATGACCCGCGAATCTGCCAGCCCTGTTCGTCGGCCACGGCATGCCGGCTGGCCTCGACGACTGCGCAGTACGTGCTGACCCGCCTCGTCCTATCTCTCCTTCCAGGGACGCCTACCTTCCGCAATCCGGCCCCAACGCATTCCACTCGCAAGCCTATCTCCCATCGTCCATGTCCTACCCACTCCCGGCAGCCTCCCTCCTCGCCACCGGCGGCGGGGGGGCAAATGCCGGCACGGCCCTCCCAGAGGAGGTTGTCACGCGCGACGACTATGATCGGATCGGTCGGATCGGCGGCCGGACTGGCGTCGGCTGGATGGCCTGCTGTGCCGGCATGCTCTTGTTCACTTGCACAGGTGTGTCCTCATTTCCCGGGCGCGTCCGCCTTTGAACGAGGGACGGGGGCTGACGCATGGCGCCCGACCTCTGACCCGACAGATTGCTGCTGCTGTTGCTGCTAGAATCGTCCACCGGTCTCAGAGACTTGCCTCGTGTGCTCGTCTGATATACCCCTTCCCTCCTTTGCTCATCATACCCGAGACGCCCCGCGTGATCTCATGCGCACTTCCTTGGACGGCCGAGGGCTGAGACCTTCCGGAAGTCAGCGACGCCTCAGGGAGACAATAGTCACGGCACGGGTGCGAATGCGATCCAAGACATGCAGAGGCAGCGGAGCGAGAGTATCGTAAGGTAAAAGGTCGTGTTCGGAGGAAGGAGCAGTCATAAAGTTACGTGGATGCGAAGGGTGGGCGTGGTCTAGGAGCGTCACGTTTGGTCGTGAGAGTATCGGCGTGAGGTCGGAGCGAGGGCGTAGGCAGAGGAAATGAAGCGAGGGAAGCGTGAGTCTCGCTCGAGCACGTCTGACGTCGCCGTCAGTGAGAGTCGAGCGGTGCTGCTGCTGCCCCATCAAGTTTGCGTCAGGGTTCAGTCGTCGGGCGTCATCGGTGCGCAGCGCATGAGGTGCTCACCTGGCTCGTTGAGTGGTGGGTCGGACGACGCCGCCGGCCGAGGGCAGATGAACGCCTTGCGGTAGGCCGATGGAGGGCACAACGCCCTCTAGAGGGGAAGCATCGAGCGACAGGCGGTGCGAGTATTGCTGGACGGCGGAACGCATGGCCGGAGACTGATGCGCAAGGTTGCTCTGGGCCGTTTGGAACGAGTCGGCCGAGCCGTCGCGCGGCTGATGCCTAACGCTGTCGACCGAGCTAGAGCTCGAGGCGGGCCGGTGACCGAACGTGCCGCGCTCAGAGTTGCCGTGCGAGTTGCGGGTCGACTGATAGGCCGAGCTGGCCGGGTGGGCGACAAATGCGTTCGCCCCACGCGGTGGTCGTAAGCGAGGCATGTCGGCAAGGTCGAGCGGATGCGGGCGGCGGGCGTCGTCCAGCGGAGATAAACCTCCGCTCTGCGATGAGAGAGGCGAGTGTCGGCCGGACTCGAGGTTGTCAACCGGCAGGCTCGCGTAGTGCGCCGCCCGATACCGCGAGATGCGGCCGAGCGGGGCGGGGGAGTACTCGTCGGCGTCGATTTTCTCGGTCCCGGCGCCGCCGAGGTCGTCCGCCGTTGGCCGCTTGCAGGGCAAGCCCTCAACGTCGCGGCGCCCGCCCGTAAGATGCTCGAGGTCGTCGTGCCTTGTCGCATCAGGCTCGCGGCCGCGCAGCTTGGCCCACAGGTAGGCTGAGCCGGCCGCAATCTCGTGCAGGAGGTCCTGGTGATTGAGGACGTGGAGAAAGGCCTTCCATCGCGACGTCTTGAGCGAGCGATCCTCCGGACGGTAGACGCGGTCTGAGGAGCAGAGAGCGATTATGAGTGTCTACCCTCGCTTGTGCAGACTCAAATCCCAGAGACTCACAGGTGAAGGCCTTGACGTGCAGGAAGGCAAAGATGCACATCTCGAACGTCTCAAGTAAGCTGGCAGAGGTTTCGTGGATGTCAGCGGCCGCGCGACGGGCAGGAGCAGCAGGTCCGACTACAGAAGGCACTCACGCGAGGATACCGGTCTGCAGGTCTTCGGCCGACCAGTAGCGCGTGGGCTTGACCCACCCAAAGGAGAAGAGCAGGCCGAGACAGCTGCTCTGCCAGAACATGAGGAAGACGACCGACTGCCGGGGGAAGGTGGTCAACGTCCGCGTCTCAAGGGAGACGCCCCGCACGCCAAACTCACCTTGACGCAGAGAAACCTGTTCAGGAGAGATCGCAAGCCGGTCAGCGAGGGAAAAGGGTTGAGAGAGCGACGTTCTGCGCTTGACGCACTTCATGATCGGCCGGTGCGGCTTGAGCTCGTCGAGAACAACGACGGCGAGCTGCATCAGACAGTAGAGGGCGACGGTGACGCTGATGCTGACGATGACGAGGTCGTAGAGGTAACCGTAGTAGGGCGCGTAGCTGACGTCGCAATAGAGGTCAAAGTACTGCAGGACGCAGGCCGCGATCGTCGTCAGCGGCCGCAGAACGACGTATTGGCATACGCCCCACTGCCCGGCAGGTGATCGAGATCGATACGAATCAGTCAGCCAGATCGCTCTTTGGGAATCGAGGCGGTCAAGCTGCGCTAGCGCTTGCCTTCATCAGCTGAAGGAAGTACGGCCCACTGGCCGGGCGGGCTTTGACGGAACCAAGAGGCCTGCAGTGGGCGTCAGCGGGAGCCAACGCAGCTGACTTGTCGAGTCGACGGCGTACCACATCCACTTCTTGAGCTTGACCCGCCGAAAGACGGCGCGTTGCTCTTGCTCGTCCTCTCCGAGGTAGGCGATGACGAGGTAGAAGAAAGAGGCGATGACAAAGGCCTGCCGATGGGAACCAAAATGGTCAGCTCCTGCTGCCGGCGCCGGAGGCGATCGCCGAGGGGAGCCCGCTCGCCTCGTAGCAGTCTGAGAGGGACCAATCCGAGCGGCATGGAAGTCAGCGGTAGCTCGTACCACGCCTTGAAGAGGGGTGACGGACCTCGGACGACGTGGAAGTAGACGGCCTGGTGGCGGAAGACGTAACTCAAGGCCGAGGCGCAGGCGTAGATTGGGACCATGAGGAGGATTCGGATGATCTGCCGCTGCTGCGGCCGGTTCGTAAAGTAGGTCAGGTGCTTGACGATCAGCCAGGCTGAGACGGTCGTGCTGATGAGCGCGAGGAAGCCAGCGACGGTCCAGCCGAGGTGGTGGGCTGGTGAAGGCCGGTGAGCTCGAGCGCCTCCTGTCGCAAGGATAGGTAAGAAAAGAGACCGACCCTTGATCGTCCAGCCGCCGACGGCGTCGTAGAAGGGGACAGGATCCTTCTCTGCCGCCTCGTGCGGGCAGGAGTGGTTGCCCCAGAAGCTCATCAGGTCGGGGAGGGACGGACGAGGGGCGTCGGATGGAAGAGGTCAAACAGGTCGCCCTCGAGCGGCCTAGCACGTCGCCCCGTCAGTCAGCGGATGAACGTCCCTACGAATGACAGCCGACCCCGTCCACTCTACGCGGGGTCGAGCGCCACGCGGCGGCCGGCCGACAGGGGGGGGAGGGGCGACGACGAGCTCTCGAGCAGGTCGTCGACAGGAGCAAGCGGGCGGAGGCTGCTGCGCGGGGCGGAGCGAGCCACCTCGAGCGCACTCGAGCCGACGGCGAGGCAGCAGCCTTCGTCGACCTTTGTTTCGACCTCGCACCCAACTCCTCGGTACCACGGGCAAGGCATACGAGCCGATGTGAGCTCAGTAACGCTCGTCGAGCAAGCTTGCCTAGACAGACAATCCGGCTCGAGACTGACGCCGTGCCATCTCGCCGCAGCGACCCGCATCTGTCGGCCTCTCCAGCTGTCCGCGACCCGCTTGCCAGCAACGAGGGCAGGCCGTCTCCAAGTCGTGCCGCTTATGTACGTCCGCCCCCGCACTGTCTCATGGGCTTCCAGGGAACTGATTTATACTTCTACCTGGGTGCTGGGCGCAGGACTGCTAGGCTGCCCATCGAGCTCCAGCTCGCCGTCGTTGGGCAGGTCGCTGTCGACGATCTCGGGTCATGTAGCCTCGTCTCGTCTGCCTGGAGGGTTCGGCCTCGCTCGCCTCTCGCATGCTTGACGAACTTGCTGACTAGCTGTGCGCTTTCTCCAGGATGCGAGTCAGGCGCGTCAGTTCGAGAGGATCGACTTCCGGGGCTCGACTCCCGACCGCTCGGCCTGCGCGCTTCGTCTCGCCCTCTGGTCGAGCTACCTCGAAGACCGACAGCGCATCGGCCGCTTCATCAAGGAGATTCTCGTCATTCCGAGCCACGATGTCTCGAAACAACTGCTCTTGGTCATCAAGCATCTCCCCAATTTGGAACGGCTCGAGTGGGTCGCGTGGTCCGGCAAGGGCTTCTACCCGCCCAGCCGGCCGTCCGATCGACCGGCCTTACGGTCCCTAAAGCTCACCCTGCACGACAGGGGCGACCCTTGCGAGATGCCGTCCGCCTACTTTGATCTGTCGTTGCTCCGAGTGCTCGAGATCAACACGCCCGACAATCAGCGGCACACGGAGCGCTTACTTCGTGACGTGTCGGAAGGCCTGATGGGCCTTTCAGTCCTCAACTTCGAGTGCGAAGACCTGCCGGTCGTCATGCAGGCCATCCGCCGCTTCAAGCACCTCACCGACCTCAGCCTCATCATCTGGCGGTCGACCTCGGCGCTGCCGGCCGATCTCCTGACCCCATTCCATTCGCTTCGGCGCCTCAAGCTCGCCCACGACGACATCGGCACCGCTTTCTCGCAGCCGCTTGCATCACTCGAGCTGCTCGTCATCTCCTACCCACCGGACGATTGGCCGGGGGTGGAGGAGAAGGAGGGTTTCCCACCGAGTCATCCGCTTGCGCGCAACGTCGCGACCGTCTGCCAGCTCGTCAAGGATCATCCGACGCACTTCCCGGCCCTGAAGGCGATCGGTCTGGACCCGCCGTACGAGGCTGTCTCTTTCGCGACCAAGGCGTCGCAGCAGACGATCGGCCTGGCGGCGATGGCCGAGCAGGTGCAGAAGACCGGCCTGCGCTTGCTGGACGCCAAGGGAGTCGTCTGGCAGCGCGACTGCGAGTCGGCCGTCTGAAGGTCGTGTATACCGATGAGCCCATGCGCTTGCAGAAGCCGAGAGGGGCAACGCAGGGCAGCCAGGGGGTTAGCTGTGCCTGATGAGCACTCCGCGTCGTTGACGCTGGCAAGAGTCCCCGCGCGTATCGGGCCGGCCGAGCTGCTCCTCCGATCGAGGTCGGAGAGCCCCGAGCGCGACGTCGATGTCGAGCACGGGGTCGCTGCCCGGTCCTTGCCTCCCCTTCACTCTTCACCAAGCACACTCACCCAAGCTCGACGATGGACGCCTACCTTGCCCAGCGACAGAAGCTCATCGGCTCTGAGCGCGCCCTCCGCTTCGATGCCGACAAGCTCGGCCGGTTGACCGACCTCGAGCGTCGGGTTCGTCCGACGCTGCCTCCGACGCTTGTGGGCTGAATGCGAGCTGACCTCCTTCCGCTGCCCTCCTCCAGGCCGAGGCAAAGGTACTCGACATCCGGGCTCGCGAGCGCAACTCGATTTGGAAGGCGGAACCGGAGCTCTTCCCTGGAATGCACTTTCTGACGGCAAAGGCGGCGATCGAGCGGACCGAGCTGTTCGACGTCCTCCGGCGCCTCCCTAAAGGCGCCCTTCTGCACGGCCACATGGACGCCATGTCTGTCCACCCCCAGCTCGATTCATACGAGTCACAGGGAGGCTGATCGACGTTCTGCTTCTCGCCAGGAACGACGCGACCTTCCTGATCGATCTCGCCTTTGCCCAGCCCGAGATGCACGTCGCCTCGCCCCTCGGCCCGCTCGACGCGTCGGCTGCGCTCCCGACCTGGCCGGTCGAGAGCCAAGTGACCTTCAAGCCGCTTCCCTCGTCCTACGTCGCACCAGAGGGCTCCATATTTGACGTGACCTATCGCGCCGGCGACTACGTGCCCGTCAGCAGGGTCCGTGAGGCCTACGCCGGCGGGCCAACCGCCTTTGACGCCGAGATCAAGCGACTGATCACGGTCGAGCCCGGGACGGCCTACGGTGCGCCGACTGCTGTCCCCCACGCATCGGCCCTGCGGCTCCCCACCTGCTCAGTCGCTGACTCCCTTCCCTCTGCTCGCCGTCAGACCAGTACAAGACGTCGGACCTCATCTGGCGCAAGTTTGACACAACCTTCATGATGGCCGAGAGCCTCCTCTTTTTTGAGAAGATATACCGGCCCTACCTCCGCCAGCTGTTCCTCAAGGCGGTCGACGACGGAATCAGTTACCTCGAGCTGCGCGTCAACTTCCTGTCAAAGTGCGTGGCCCGGCGGTGGAGATAGCCGTCAGACTGAGCTGACGTCTAAGCTGTCTTCTCGTAACGCAGGTCGATGGCGAACGCCGCCTGCGACGGCGTCCTCGACCATGACGACTGGGTGCGCATCTACGGCGAGGTCGTCCAGGAGGTGAAGGCCGAGCTCTACGCACAGGGCCGCGCCGACGCCTTGTGGGATGCGAAGATCATCTACTCGACGGTCCGATTCATCGACAACGACGCCCTCCGAGAGGCGCTCGAGGACTGCCTGGCGCTCAAGGCGCAATTCCCAGACCTAATCAAGGGTGCGTGCGCCGACGTTTGGCCTGCCTTTGGCTGTCGATATCAGGCCTGACGCTTCCGGCGCTGCAGGCTTCGATCTCGTCGGCCATGAGGACTCGCTCAATCCCCTCAAGTACTACCTGCCGACCCTGCTTTGGTTCCAGGACCGGCAGAAGGAGGTTGAGCTGGACGTGCCCTTCTGCTTCCATGCGGGCGAGACGCTTGGTGACGGCGACTCGACCGACGACAACCTTTATGATGCGATTTTACTAGGGACGAAGCGCATCGGCCACGGCTTCTCCCTCGCCAAGCACCCGCGCCTGATGGAGCTCTGCCGCGAGCGGGGCATCGCGCTTGAGGTGCGTCACGCCCCCAGCCGGCCTCGCAAACTCGTCGACGTGCTGACTGATCGGCCACTACTCGACCGGTCAACCGCAGGTCTGCCCGTGCAGTAACGAGGCCCTCCGCTACACACCGAGCATTCTCAACCACCCGCTACTGACGCTACTCGCCAACAATGTCCCGGTCGTCATCTCGAACGACGACCCCCAGGTCTTCGGCAACCGAGGTCTTGCTTACGATCTTTTCCAGCTCATCAACGGCAGCGAGGCGGTCGGCCTCATGTCGCTCGGGGTCCTCACCCGGGGCAGCATTCGCCACTCGCTCATGGACGACGAGGCCAAGGTCAAGTGCGAGGCGCTCTGGGACACCCAGTGGGAGGCGTTTCTCCACGAGCTGGTCGGCCAGGCGCCGGCTTCTGCGGTCAACGGCAAGGCGGTCAACGGCAAGTCGCCCAACGGAGCGACGGTCAACGGCGGCGCGTCCAACGGTACGACCGCCAACGGCGTCTAGATGACATGCGGTGCGAAAGGGACGTCGAAAGGGTCATGATGAGGGAGGCAGGTCGTAAAGCAACTAGAGGAAGAAGGTCTTGCGCGACGTCTCGAGTTTCGGCTGCAGTCGGAGACGGCAAGAGCTGCGCGGTCAGCAATCAAAAGCGTTGAGCGAGTTGCAGCAGCGACGGGACGCACCTTCCACTGCCACTCAAACTCGCCCTGCGCATTCAGGGGCGGTATCGTCCGCTTGCTCTTCTTGCCCTTGGTCGCCGGCGTCGCCTCCTCCTCCTCCTCGGCGTCCTCGTCCGAACCCTCCGCCCGCTCTTCGGCCTCGTCGATGCCCTCCTCGGCATCGTTGGCTGCTTTCTCCGGCGTGGCCTCCTCGGCGTCGTCGACCTCCTCGTCCTCGTCCTCCGACTCGTCAGCGCCGGGCGCAACGGGCACAGCCGTGCTCGCGCCGCCGGTGACGGCCGGTAGGCCCTTGCGCAACCACTTCAGCTTGAGCGTGAAGCGCGGACCAATCTCCTGGAGCGCCGTCTTCTCGATCGACTTAAACATGTAGCTGAGGCAGAAGGGATCGGGCAGCGAACGTTAGACACTGACTTCCTTGGTGAGCTCGACCGGTCCTATAGGAAGGAGACGCACCGGTGACGGCGGAAGAAGAGGAAGTCGCGCTGGTTGTGGAGCGTGACAACCTGGCGGCCCTCAAACTGGGGCAGCGGCGGAAAGAGCGAGCCAAAGAGCTTGCCGATCGAGAGACCGAGCCTTGTCTGGAAGTTGTTGAGGATGAGCTCAGGCGAGTGGGCCGTCTGCCGGGCGTGGCCCGAGATCTGGCGCGAGAGCTGGACCGACGTCAGCTTGAAGTAGGCCGTCGGACCGTAAGGCAGGTTGACGATCGTGATGGCGTCTGTCAGACTCAATGGGTCAGCTCCCATGCGCTCAGCGACCTCGCCAGGAGGCGACGTCTGGAACAAAGCGGGCGGCGGACGCACTGGCCACCTTGCGATCCTCGTTGATGACGATAAGCGCGTCAAAGTCGCGTGCGCTCGCCCACCGCGCGATGCGGCCCATCTCGAAGCCACTAGAGGTGAAAGGAAGCGGCGGACGCGTCAGTTGTCGGAGCCTACCCAGGACGATGCCGCGGCACGGGCCGCGCTAGCAGTGCAAGCACACGCACTTGCCACCAGGCCGCTTAAAGAACTGGCCGCCGGGGAAGATGCCGCGGAGCTCCTCGGCAAACGCATACGTCTCCTTGCAGACCTTTGCACTCGTCGTGATGAGGATCTTGGGGTCCTTTGCCGGCCCGCCCGGCTCCGAGCGCGAGGCCGGAATGGCATCGATCCCTCCCTCCTCCGGGGCAGCACGCTCGTCAGCCTCGGCCTCGTCGTCATCGCCCGAGCCCTGGCCGGCCGAGGTCGACGCTGTCGGGAGCGAGGTCAGGTGCGACGAGCCGTACTCGCGCGAGTTGTCCTGCGTCCGCGGGACATTGGCCTCCAGTCGGCGCTGACGGCGGCGGCGACGGCGGCGGCGAAGAGCGAGGCACGGGGAGGGGGATGGTCAGTTCGGACCCCTTGATGCGCCGGGACTGTAACAACCCGGAGGAAGAGAGGGACCTTCTTGCGCTCCTCGCCGCCGTCTCCCTCGGCCTCGTCCTTCTTGACCTCGAGCCGGCGCTTGAGCTTCTCCTGGCCCTTCTGGCGCTTCTGCTTGCGGTACTCGTCGCTGCGCTTGTAGGCGTTGCCGATCGAGGCCGGGTTGACGGGCATGGCGGCAGGCGGCTGCGGCAGCTGTATGGGTGGTACGGAGGCGGATCTGCGGGCGTCGCTGCTGTCTGCTGTCCTGGAACTGCTGCTGAGGAAGGGGGATGAGGTTGATGGGCGTGTCGGGAAACAGGCGAGCTCGGTCGGAGGGGCGTCGGCGGGCTAAAATCGTTCGGAGGCGGAAGACTGCGCGCCGACGCCGCCGTCAGTCGTCGACGACAGGCCGCCCAGCCTCGAGTGAGCTCAGAGCTGCCGTTTGAACCTCACCACCAGCCTCCTGACCTCGGTGACTGCCAGACCTAGCCCGATGCTGCTGTCGCCCTCATCCATCCCGCCCGTCTTCCCGACGTCGTCGGTCGGCCTGCCGCCCGTACCGGGAACCGAGCTCAAGCCCTACGTCTTCTCCATCACCCCGCTTGACGAGCGCCGGCTCGTGCTCGCCCACGGCTCGGGCCAGCTGACGGTCGTCGATCAGGCGACGGCCCAGGTCGTAGACAGCTGGTCGTGTGTCGAGAAGGAGGCCGAGGTCTCATCCGTCGTCGTCAACGCCGGTGCGGGCTCGGCCGGCGAGGTCTGGACCGCAGGCAAGGACGGCGTCGTCCGGGCCTGGGACAGCCGCGTCAAGGGCGGCCGGATCGAGGGAGCCAAGTCGGCCGGCAGCATGCGAGGTGCGCGCAGGACAACAGGGGAGCTCTGCAGAAGGAGCTTGAAGCTGACCCTACTCGCGTTCGTCGCCGCGCGCGCTCTACGCAGTGCCCGGAGGCAAGACGACGCCCCTCCTCTCGCTCGCGTACGCACCCGAGCACCACTTGCTCGCGGCCGGAACCGAGCTGACGAACCACGAGGCGTCCATCGTCTACTGGTACGTCTGTGCTGTATTCGCTCGTTCCAAGACGACGCTCGCCCTGATTTGGCTGCCTTGTCGGATCGCCGTCGAACAGGGACCCGCGCGCGCCTAAGACGCCCCTTCACCAGCACACGACGCTCCACTCGGACGACATCACGACGCTCGCCTTTGCCCCGTCCTCGCTACACAGCCTCTCGTTCCCTCTCGAACCAGCCTCGCCCTCGGACGAGCCACGCGTAGCGCCGCAAACGTCTGCAATCCTTCTCTCGGGCTCGACCGACGGCACGCTTTCGCTCACCGACGGCCGCGAGGCCGACGAGGACGAGGCGCAGCTCGGGGTCGCGAACGTCGGCGTGAGCGTCGCGGAGGCTGGCTGGACTGGGAGGGGATGGGGCGTCTGGGGCAGGGACGACATGGACGGCGTCTCGGTCTGGGACGCGAGCGACGTGCGCTGCCTTTCCTCACCCTTTTCATCTCGATCGAGACGAGACCGAGACCAAGACCGCTGACTGTCCCCTCTGGTCTGCCAGTTCTCGCTCAAGCTCCAGGAGCCTTCGCTCCGGCTCGCCACCAAGGAGGGCACCTCCGATTCCCAAGCGTGGGAGACCGACTACCTCATCACGCTCCTCCCCTCGCTCCCTTCCCCATCAACCGACCTGCCGCTCTCGCTCGTCGGCACCAACGCGTGCGTCCCTTCTCCCTCGATCGCGTGCCCTTACTTGTCCGCCTCGTCTGACAGAATCTCTTGGTGCGACGGAAGCGGCCACATGGCACTCCTCGAACGGACAGGCGACGACCGCATCAGCATCCAGACGAGACTCAACAGCACCCACCGCGGCCACCGCGACGTCGTTCGCTCAGCCTTCTACAACCCGACCGTGCGTCCTGACCCTCCACCTCTCTTCCGTAACCGTACGCCCTCCCTGTTACTCTGCTGACGACGCAAGGAACCTGTCGGGTCTCGTCTCGCTCGGACAGTCTGGCCAACTTTTCACCGGCTCGGAAGACGGCGTCCTCTGCTCGTGGTCGCTCCACGCCTCCTCCTCCTCCACGACCGTCTCTGCCGACGTCGAAATGGACGCGGACGACGACGACGTTGACAACGACGCGATGGCCGAGGATGAAGAGCTCGGGGGCGGCAAGCGGAGACGGCTGGCGCAGGAGGGCCCGCCTGCCGTGGTCCTCGGCGGTGATGGCGGGTGGGGCAACGTCAAGCGGGGGCGGCGCGATCGATGAGCCAGCGCCCTCCCTTTCTGACCTCCGTCGCTCCGAAGCTCTCAGCGCGTGAACAGCCGGCAATGCCATCGTCTGTCCGCGCACCGTACCTCGTGCAAGCGCGCTCACGCCCCCCACCCGCCAGGCAAGAGCAGCCCCTCCCTCACCTCCCCCGTCTCTACCGTGCCCCCCTGCTCACTCGCTTCAACAAGCACGAGCACCTCGGCCCCCATGACGCTCGCAACCCGGCTTGAGCGCTGGCCGCCGGTCGAGTGTGCTTCCGGAAGGCCGGAGGGGGTGAACGTGAGCTTGCAGCGGTGGTAGGTCGGCCGGTCGGAGCGGGGGAAGGGTTGGCCGAGCTGGGCATCACAGCAAGCAGCGTCGATGCCCTCTGGTCAGCCTCGGTCGTCCCGTCTCTTGCTCGAAACTGTCGGAAAGGCAAAGGCTCACCCTGATCGAGATTCTGCGCAACTCGCGCTCGTCGCGCTTCCACCCGCCCAGGCCCCGGAGGGCGGGGACGACAAATACGTTGAACGTGACGAGTGCGCTGGCCGGGTTGCCGGGCAGGGCAAAGAAGAGTTTGGTCGTCGCCTCCGGCTGGCCGTCGGAGGAAGGGAACGGGACCGAGGCAAATGTCGTTGGCTTGCCCGGCGCCATCGACACGCGGCCAAAGTGGATCGTCGCGCCGAACGCGTGTTCGAGCAGGGGCTGCGGTATGAACGTGTGCATGCAGCGGACATCGAGCGACGTCGGTCAGGGGGTCGAGACGAAGTCAACAAGGCGAAGGGACTGGTAGGGAGGTAGTGTTAGGGTGAGGGGAGAAGGAGGGAACGCACCTTGACGAGGTCGCCCTCGCCCATCGAGGTCCCGCCGGTGGTGATGACGACGTCGGCGAGCTCCATGCCCTTCCGCATCGCCTGCTCGTGCGCTCCCGGCCTGCCGTAGCAACACCAAGGGGAATCAGCTTTGCGCACCGGCCAAGAGCAGAAGGGGATTGGGTAGTGCGGACGCAACTCGTCCCTTACAACGCCGAGGTCGACGACTTGATAGCCCATGCTCTCGGCGACGGCCTTGAGCGCCGGCCGATTCGAATCGTAGATGCCCGTCCAGCTGCCGTCGGCCCCTACCGGCGGAGCCTGTTCGCCCGTACCGCCGGCAGAGGCGTCCAGGTCGACGAGCTCGTTGCCTGTCGAGAGGAGCGCGATCGTCGGCCGCCGGAGGACGGCCACGTCTCTCCTACCGACCGAGGCAAGGACGCCGACCTCGCCTCCTCCGAAACCCACGCGCTCACCGGCGGCCATGACCTGCGTGCCGCGTGCGAGGTCGGACCCAGGCTGGCGGAGATGTTGGCCCACCTTGACGACGTCGCTACCGGCACCGTCGACGAGCCGGATCGTCGTCTCCTCGCTTCCGTCGGGCGAGGAAGCGACGAGCTCCGTGTCTTCGACCATGACGACCGCGTCGGCCCCATCCGGTACGGGCCCGCCCGTATTGACCCTTTCGACCTCGCCCGCCCGCAACGGTCCCCTCGTGCCCTTCGGCCGGACGGTCCGCTCGCCGGCGGGTCCATCGGCCGCAACGACCGCGTAGCCATCGACGTTGGTCGACCGCCAGGCGGGGAGGTCGTGCGTCGCACAGACGGCCTCGGCCAGGACGTGCCCTTGCAGGCTCGCGCCGAGCGGGCGGGTCTCGGTCCCGAGGGAGCCGGAGAGTGAGTCGACGACGTCGTGGACGCGGGAGAGGGCGTCGGCAAGGGTCACCAGGACATGAGGCGAGTGACGCTGGCGTGAGGGGACGAGCGTTGAGCCTGGTCTCGGGTGGGCGAAGGCCGACGAGTGGCGGGCGACCGGGTGACGGTGCGCGCAGCACGCATCTTGGACAGGCGCTGTCTCTGTCGTCTGCGCCGGTGCGGGGGCGACCCTTGGGCCGTGAAGGGAGGCCTGCTCGGCGAGCCCAGCCTCCGTAGGGTCGATGACGGCCAGGATGTGTCGGAGCAGCGGAACGAGCACCGCCAGGCCATCCTTGACGCCCCCCTTGCTGCCCGGCAAACAGACGACGAGCGTCCGCCTTTCCGGCCGGCCCGAGCCGGCGGTCGGGGCCGAGTGGACGATGCCGGCGAGCGGGTTGGATAGGGCTGCAAGGGGCGTTTGGACGAGCCCGTAGGCTGTCAGGGCCTGGGCGAGCGCAGGGAGCTGCTTGGTGAGGAGCGGGGCGATGGCCTGCGATGCGTGCGCGTGCGGGAGGGACAGTCGACGGGTCAGCCGGATTCGGCGAGCGCGCGCGAATGCTTCGAGGCCAGGGCCCAGTCCGTTGTACTACCGGCTGCTGTGAGGAGGTTAAGCGAGGGGCGCCTGGCACGCCCATTCCTCTTCGCTCGTGCAGGAAGAAAGAGAGAGAGAGAGAGAGAGAGAGAGAGAGAGAGAGAGAGAGAGAGAGAGAGAGGGTAACGAACCTCGACTGTGACGTCCCTGAGAGCCATGCCGGTCCCGCCGGTCGTGATGATCAGCCTGACCGGCTCCTTGGCCGACGCCGTCCAACGCTCAACAGCGGCCCGGATCGCAGCCACCTCATCGGGCACGACTGCCCTCTGCACGCTCGAGGCTGGGAAGAGGTTGCCGAGCGAGGGCGCGAGCAGGGCGCGGGCGATGGTAGGGCCGGTCGTATCGAGCGAGGGGTCGGTCGGGCAGGCGGCGGCCGTGTCGGAGACTGCGGGCGCGCGCGAGTGAGGAGCGTGAGGTCAAGACAGCAGAACAGAGCAGAGCAGGGCAGGGCAGAGTGGAGGATCCGCCCTCTGCTCAGAATACCGTCTCTATGGCAGGACGTACTGGTCAGGACGGCGGCCATGGTCGAGTATGCTGGCCGTCTTGGGTTCGTCGGCGCGTCATCTCGGCCGGTCTTCGCCCCAGCCGGGCCCGTCCCCCCAACGACCATCAGCAACGGCCCAGCAGACCGGCTCACAGACCTCGACCTCGACCGACGACTCCATCCCTACCGTCGACCTCTACACCGCGTCCCACTCGGGCCTGACCTACCGGCTCTCGCTGGGTGCCGCCCCTGCCCGCGCTCGCCATGCAGGTCCGTCCATGGGGCCCACCCCCGTGCGCTCAGCCCACGGGCTGACCCGCGCCCTGTCCTCCATCGGACCCGCTTGCTTCGCTCTCGCAGTACCTCTCGCGCGCCTACCAGTACTACTCGGGCATCAACCCGGCCACGCTGACGGGCGCGATCGATGTAATCGTCGTCGAGCGCGAAGGAGAGGTCGGTCCCCGTCTCCTGGCTTCTTGGCCGTCTCACCGGCCGCTAGCCTCTCCCCAGCAGCCCACCCCTGTCCCAGCCTCACATCCCTCGAGTCCGTCGGCCCTCTCGTCCGACAACAGGCGCTGATGCCCACCTTCGTTCACCCGACCTGCTTGTGTCTCCCGCACTTAGACGCCCGGGGCCGAGAAGATCCTCTCGTGCTCGCCCTTCCACGTTCGCTTCGGCAAGCTCCAGGTCCTCCGGGCGGGCGAGAAGCGGGTGACGCTCGCCGTCAACGACCGGCCGGTGCCGTTCAGCATGAAGGTCGGCGAGGCCGGCGAGGCCTTCTTCGTCGTCGAGACCGAGGAGAACGTTCCCGACGAGCTACTGACGAGTCCGCTCATCGGGGCGACCGAGGTGCGTACCCTGGCGAGGGACGAGGGCCCTTCACGTGCGAGAGGGCCCGCCGCCGAACCGGGCGCGCGCGCGCCCCAACCCGACCCGACTGACTTCACCCCTTTCTCGCCCTGTGCTCAGCCCGGCAAGCAGCAGCAGTCGACATCGACAGCCCCGCCCGACGGCAACCGGTCGAACCCCTTGCCCTCGCCGCCGGTCAACGAGCGGCCGGCCGAGGCCGAGCGCCGGCTCAAGGACGAGAAGTTCGGGGTCGTCCCTGGCCGGCCGGGCGGGCCGTCGTCGTCGTCATCTGCATCGCAGCAGCGGGCCGCTTCACCGGAGCCCACAGTGCGTGGTCCCTTGTTCTCGCTAGAGATCCCTTCGAAGATTGAGGGTGCTGACCTCAGACTTTTGTGCGCGCTCCGACCACGCAGGACGAGCCCGACTTTCTCGACCTCGATGCGAGCTCCTCCAGCGGCGGCGGCGGGCCCTCGTCGGCGCCCATGACGCAGGGCCCTTCATCCGCGACGATCCGGGGCGCCTACCCCTCGCCGCCGCCCTCACCTCCCCTGTCGCCGCCGGAAGAGACGACGCTCCCGACCAAGGAGGTGCCGTTCGCTGTCGACCCTGAGAAGGCAAACATGCCTGCTGGCATGCGTGCCACCGCAGCCGACACCAGTAGCGTGCCTTTTCCAAACAGCGCCGGCCGGCTCGGCGCCATCGACGACGTCGACCTACCGGTCGACTCGGCCCTCGATGCCGCGGTCGAGGCTGAGGTCTTGCGGTCCTACTCTGAGCCTCCGGAGCCGGCCGCCCATCCCACGCTGTCGACCGGCGGTGGCGGCGGCCCCTCAACAACTGCGACCGGCACCAACACGACCGGCGAGTCATCGGCCTCGACGCATTTCGCCAAGAGCCTTCGCCTGTCGTCGAGCCAGCTCAAGGCGCTTGGCCTCAAGAAGGGCGCCAACACGGTGACGTTTAGCGTCTCGAGCTCGTACTCTGGCGTCGCCACCTGCTCGGCCCGCATCTTTCTTTGGGACGCCGAGGACCACATCGTCATTTCTGACATCGACGGCACCATCACAAAGTGCGTCCTCTCCCCCGCCCCCCCCCCCTCTGTTCAGGGCTCGACCGTCGCTGATACGTAGCTGCGCTCGCCCTCGCTCAAAGGTCCGACGCGCTCGGCCACCTGTTCAACGCTGTCGGCCGCGACTGGACCCACCTCGGCGTCGCCAAGCTCTACACCGACATTGTCAACAACGGCTACCGGATCCTCTACCTGACCTCGCGCGCGATCGGCCAGGCCGACTCGACCCGAGACTACCTGCGCAACATCCAGCAGGGCAAATACCAGCTGCCCGAGGGCCCCGTCATCATGAGCCCCGATCGGCTCATGACGTCCCTCCACCGGTGCGTCCCTGGCGCGCGCTCCTCCCTCTCAGCTGCGCGGCTTCGTAGACTGATCGTTCGAGAGCTGCTCCCGCTCGCTCACGCCTTCCTGCCAGCGAGGTCATCCTCCGCAAGCCCGAGGTCTTCAAGATGGCCTGCCTGCGCGACATTCAACGGCTCTTTGGCCCGCCCAAGACGGCCTTCTACGCCGGCTTCGGCAACCGCATCACCGACGCCATGTCGTACCGCTCGGTCAACATCCCGTCCTCGCGCATCTTCACGATCGACTCGAACGGCGAGGTCCGGATGGAGCTGCTCGAGTTGGCTGGACATCGGTCGTCGTGCGTGCCCTCCCGCTTCTCCGTTTCGATGCGCTGCGGCTCATCGACCCCCTCCCCGCCTTCCTTTCTTCGACCCTGCTCCGCGCAGCTACATCTTCATGAACGACCTCGTCGACCAGATGTTTCCGCCCGTCCACGTCCAGGCCGTCCCGGAGTACACCGACTTCAACTTCTGGCGGTCGACCGAGTCGTTTGCCGAGTTTGAGCTGCCCGACCTCTCGCCGCCGTCGCCCGCGCTCTCGGCCAGGTCGGACACGTCGGGCCGGCTGAGCGTCTTCCGCAACCTGACGGGCTCGCTGAGAGGGTCGAGAGCGTCGACTCCGGTTCCCTCGGACGCTGGCGGCGCTGGTGGCGGGAAACACAGCCGGCATCAATCGACCTCGTCTGGACCGTCGTCACCGCTCTTCGGCCCGGTCCTGACGAGCGACTCTGAGCTCTCGGAAGAGGACGAGACGGCGTCCGCGTCAGATGCCGGCAATCCGCACTCGCCCGCCGTCGAGAATGAGCGGCGGCGGGCTCGGGCGAGCTCAATGCCGGGCTCGCTGCCCGACACCGACTTCTTTACCGACCGCTTTGACGAGCTCGATCTCGACGCCACCGGTAGCGAGGACGGCGGGCGGGCCGGCAGCGAGGGCGCGGCGGACAACGACGACGAGGGCGAGGGCGACGTCGACGAGGAGGACCCGGACCTGTTTGACGACGACCTGCTCGCGACGGGCGAGATGGGCAGCGTGCCGTTCTGAGCCCTTTCCCTTTCCCTCTGCCCCCCTGCCCTTCCTCTGTCAACGCCCCTCTGCACTTGTATCATCACCCTCTCAATCTCAGGCCGCCCTCCCTTCTTCCACTCGCATGCCCCCCCCCGTCTCCCCCATCCATCTCGTTCCGGCACCGCTTCACGATCCACCTTCCGAAACTTTTCCACCTCCCATTCCGTCCTGCCCTCGGTCTGTTCGCGCGCCCGCCTGCTCGCTAGATGCATGCCCCCCTGATCTACTGCCCCTCCCGTCCCATCCCGCACGCTCTCGCTCAAAGCCTGAAGTCGATCCAAGCCGTCCACGTCTAGTAGCCCAACTGAAGGTCCCATACAGCGTCAGCGCCCTACGAGCGTGCCATGTCGATCGCCCCGCCGACGTTTTCGACGACGCGCTGTTCGGTGACGACGGCGTCGATGAGCTCGGCGGGGGTGACGTCGAAGGCGGGGCTGGCGAGCGGACGGGGTGGTCAGCCAGAGGCATCAGGCAGCAGCACTCAGAGGAGAGGGCAGGGCAGAAGGACGGACTTGTAGCATTGGGCATGATCGAGCGAGCCGACGCCGTTTGGCGTGATCTGGACCGAGGCGAGGCTGACGTGTGCCGGGTCGACCGGCTGGCGCTCGCCGTTGACCGAGAGGAGCTTGCCGGAGAGCGTGCAGAGCTCGGTCGCCGGACGCTGCTCGATCGGGATGCTGCGTGAAAGGCAAGGAGGGCGCGGGCATTCAGCGGGAAGGAAGGCGGGAGGGGAGGGTAGCAGAGGTTGGGTGAGCAGACTCACAGCGAGCCATCGGCCGTGTCGAGGTCGACGGTCGTCTCGGGCGCGACGACGACGACCTTGACGCCGTGCCTGCGGGCGAGGACGGCGGCATTGTACGTCCCAACCTTGTTGGCCGTGTCGCCGTTGGCAGCGACGCGGTCGGCGCCGACGACGAGCGCGTCGATCTGCTTGTGCTGGAAGAGGGAGCCGACCATCGTATCGGCCAGGAGGGTGGCCGGGACGCGGAGCGTGAGGAGCTCGAGCGCCGTCAGCCGCGAGCCCTGGTGGTAGGGCGCCGTCTGGGTGTAGAAGGCCCGGTCGAGCTGGCCCTGGTTGTGCAGGTGGGTGATGACGCCGAGGGCGGTGCCGAGGCCCGACGTCGCGAGCGAGCCCGTGTTGCAGACGGTGAGGATCCGCAAGCCCGACGTCTTGCCGGTCGCCCGGGCGATCCAGGCGGCGCCGAGCTCGGCCATCCGGACGTTGCGGGCGAGGTCCTCGTCCTGGACCTGCCGGCCGGCGGCGACGACGGCCCGGACGGCGCGCTCGAGGTCGTCGGGCGAGCTGGCGATGGCCTGCCGGCCGACGGCGTCCATCCGGCGCATGGCCTCGCCGAGGTTGACGGCCGTCGGCCGGGCGTCGTTGAGGTAGCTCGTCGACCGGTCGAGGTAGGCGAGGAAGGCGTCGGCCGAGCCGAGGAAGGCCGGCCGGGGTGAGGCGGCGAGGGCCGAGGCGAGCGTGAGCGAGAGCGAGAGGGCGGCGAGCGAGGCGAGGGCGGGTGCGCCGCGGATCTAAGTACAGGCAAGCTGGTGAGCGCGGGCTGCGGGCTGAGGCGCTGAAGGGGGGGG